>JACCED010386187.1_pt1 | contig 17156 bp, 14 predicted proteins | sample 7455021 | NCBI WGS metagenome assembly JACCED01 (sample SAMN15323456, study PRJNA562643) | freshwater metagenome | isolation source: river surface water | place: USA:Blue River Watershed | collected 2017-08-19 | reverse complement strand
CGCATCCTGCGCAACATGAAGGCCGCCCGCCAGGTGGAGGCGGTGGAGTTGATGATCGCCGGCAACACCATCACCGTGGCGCATGCCGAGGCCCTGCTCAAGGCCACGCCGCCCGAGCAGCGCACCGACGTGAAGCCGGCCGAGCGTGAGAAGAAGACCGCGCCCATCGAGCAGATCGAAAAGCTCGAGAAGGAGATGAACCAGGTGCAGGAGAAGTACCAGGAAGCCGAATCAAACTACGGCTCCGACCTGCTCAACCTGGTGGTGGCCAAGGGCTACCTCACCAAGTTGCTGGCCAACGAGGCCGTCAAGAGCTACATCGGCCGCCACGAGCCAGAAATTCTGACCCACCTGGAGCTGGTGGTCAACACCGTCAGCATGGAGGAGGCAGTGCAGCAGCAACAGGGGGCCGAAGCCTGAACCCTTCCACTCTTGAGAAATATTTTTTATGACCGGAGTGAACCCTACGGTAGAGCACCGAGTACAATGTTCAATCTCTTACAGAACTTACTTCGCTACTCCCCCGACCGCGCTTGCTGAACGTGATACGGCATTGCGGTAGCGTGCCAAAAACACTTTCAAACTAACACCGTACAGAGAAAACTCGGCAATTTTATGACAAGTCGCCAAGCCAAACTACAGGAAGACACTTATTTCAGGGTGATGCGCATCCTGCAAGAAAACCCAGACCTCACCCAGCGCGAACTGGCCGAGAAACTGGGTATAAGCGTCGGCGGGCTGAATTACTGCCTCAAGGCGCTGATGGAAAAGGGCTTGGTGAAGATGAAAAACTTCGCCAAATCCAAGAATAAGTTTGGCTACGTTTATGTGCTCACCCCAACAGGTATTTCAGAGAAAGCGGCCATTACGCACCGATTCTTACAACGTAAGATATATGAGTTCGAGGCATTGAAGGCGGAGATTGAGGCGCTGAAGGCTGAAGCGAGTCATGACAAGGCTGATGGCATGAGAAAGAAGGCCCAATGAAAATCGCCATTGCAGGCACCGGCTACGTCGGCCTGTCCAACGCCATTCTCCTTTCTCAGAACAACGAAGTCGTCGCGCTGGACATCGTCCCCGAAAAAGTCGAGCGGCTGAACCAGAAAAAATCTCCGATTGAAGATAAGGAGATCGAAGACTTCTTGGCCCACAAGCCATTGAACTTTCGCGCCACACTCGACAAAGTCGATGCCTACACCGGCTCAGACTTCGTCATCATCGCCACCCCTACCGACTACGACCCCGATACCAACTATTTCAACACCAAGTCCATAGAAGCGGTCATTCGGGACGTGATGGCTATTAGCCCTCAGGCAATGATGGTCATCAAATCCACCATTCCAGTCGGCTATACCGTGCGAACCCGAAACACACTTGGCACGAAGAATCTCATCTTCTCACCGGAGTTTCTGCGCGAAGGACGAGCGCTTTACGACAACCTGCACCCCAGCCGCATCGTCGTCGGCGAACAATCCGCCCGAGCCGAGACCTTTGCCAACTTGTTGAAACAGGGGGCCGTCAAGCAGGGCATCCCAACTCTTTTTACCGGCAGCACTGAAGCCGAGGCCATCAAACTGTTTGCTAACACCTATTTGGCCATGCGCGTTGCCTACTTTAACGAACTGGACACGTACGCAGCCCGCCATGGCCTGGACACCCGACAGATCATCGATGGCGTCTGCCTCGACCCACGAATTGGCAATCACTACAACAACCCCAGCTTTGGCTACGGCGGCTATTGTCTACCCAAAGATACCAAACAACTGCTTGCTAACTATCGCGATGTTCCCCAAAACTTGATCCACGCGATTGTCGAATCCAATACCACGCGCAAGGATTTTATTGCTGATGAAATCATTCGACGCAACCCCAAAGTGGTGGGTATCTATCGTCTGATCATGAAGTCTGGCTCTGACAACTTCCGCGCTTCAAGTATCCAGGGAATCATGAAACGCATCAAAGCCAAAGGTATTGAAGTCATCGTCTATGAGCCGGTCTTAAATAAGCCCGAGTTCTACAACTCCCGCGTCGTCAATGATTTGCAGTCTTTTAAGCGAGATGCAGACCTCATCATTGCTAATAGAAAGACAGAAGCCTTAGCCGACGTAACGGACAAGGTTTACACCCGTGACTTGTTTGGGAGCGATTAATTGAAAGTGCTGATCACTGGCTGTGCGGGCTTCATCGGCATGCATGTCGCCCAAAGGCTGCTGGCTAGGGGGGACACGGTCATAGGCATCGACAACCTTAATGACTACTACGATCCGTCGCTCAAACAGGCGAGACTGGCTCAACTCGCTCCGTATGCGGGCTTTAGGTTCGAATTGATGGACATCGCAGAGCGTCCCGCGATGGCTAATCTGTTTCGGACGGAAAAATTTGACCGCGTGGTTCATTTGGCAGCTCAAGCAGGCGTGCGTTATTCACTGCAAAATCCGCATGCATATGTCGATAGCAACCTGGTTGGGTTTGTCAACGTGCTGGAAGGCTGCAGGCATAACGCCGTGGAACACTTGGTGTACGCCAGCAGTTCTAGCGTGTATGGCGGCAACACCAAAATGCCATTTGCCGAAAATGACTCAGTCGACCACCCGGTGAGCCTCTACGCCGCAACTAAAAAAGCCAACGAGCTAATGGCACACAGTTACAGCCATCTGTATGGTATGCCAACGACAGGCCTGCGTTTTTTCACAGTATACGGTCCATGGGGTAGGCCCGACATGGCATATTTTTTATTTACCAAAGCCATTTTGTCAAATAAATCGATTGATGTCTTCAACCAAGGAGATATGAAGCGCGACTTTACATATATCGATGACATTGTAGAAGGCATACTACGGATAACTGATCGCGCGCCCATACCATCTGCATTATCGCCAGTTCCATATCGTGTTTTTAATATAGGCAACCACGAACCGGTGCAACTTTTAGACTTTATTGCCTGCATTGAAAAAAAGCTGGGCCGAACGGCAAAAAAGCGATTTTTACCAATGCAAGATGGTGATGTTTCCGCAACATATGCTCACATGAAGGCTCTGACAGATTGGGTTAACTTCAGTCCATCAACATCTTTAACATCTGGCATTGAAAATTTCGTTGATTGGTATGTCAGTTACTACAAAACACAAACATAGAAGGCTAATATATTCCAGTATTTCTGATTTTAAGCTAATTTTGTATTACTATTGGCGCTGTATTTTTTTATACAAATTATTATTTATTAATCAGTTGTCGGGGTGGATAATATACGATGCTAAAAGGTATATTTAGAGAGATTTTGTGCCGAACTAAAGATTGGTTAAGGCTGGTTCCGCCAATCTCCTTCGCCAATCGGCTATATAAAGCGAATCAGTTGCGTAAGGGGTTGCATTCCTTGGCTTCAGGCTATGCCAAACTAGCAAATGAAAAATCCCTAAATTACGAAAAATCTGAGGCTATAGCTAATTTCAAGCGCAGGGTCCTATCAGTTTGCCCGACTTTTCATCCTAAGAAAACCGGTGAGTTACGCGTTTTCTGGGTGGGTTCCAATCGCGATCAAGATGAATCTGGTTTTCTACAGGCACTACGGGGTTTGGCAACCGTTATTGAATTCCAAAATTGGAAAGGCAGCTATGGTCAGTGGTACCGGGATCAAAAAGGGCGTGTCCGTGTTTATGACCCGGCAATTGTTGCATTGAACGATAAGTGCTTGCTATTGCAAATAGAAGCTGCGCTGCAGGACGGCCCGATTGATCTGTTAATGGGGCAGATGTGGGCCAACTACCTTTCAAAGGAAGCATTGGCACGCGTTCGCAGCAATGGAATTCCAATTATCAATATTTCGATGGATGACCGCCTACCAGACAACTGGGGCACGCAAGATGGAACACGTCTGGGCGCAGTTGGATTGGCTTCAGTTACTGACCTAGTACTTACGACGGCGTCAGAAACCTGTGCTTGGTATGGCGTCGAAGGTTGCCCTGCAATTTTTTGGCCACTCGCAAGTGATCCCGGAGTATTTACCCCGAGTCACAACAATGTGCGCGACATTGATGTGCTCTTTATCGGCAACAAATACGGCATTCGCGAGCGCATTGTTCAAGATCTCAAACGGTATCAGATTCATGTTGAATGCTATGGTGCGGGGTGGCCAAACGGACCTTCAACGGCTGAGCAGTCTGCTGCGCTTTTTAAGCGTGCGAAGATTATTCTAGGTGTCGGCACTGTGGGCTATTGCGATGATGTCTACACACTTAAACTTCGCGATTTCGATGCTCCGATGTCAGGCGCGCTGTACTTGACACACCGGGCACCTGATCTGGCACTGCTTTATCAGGAAGGAACAGAGATTGAGTGTTATGCAACGAGCGCAGAGGCCGCACGCAAGATCCACCACTACCTAGGGCATCCTAAAGAACTGTCGGCAGTTGCGGCGGCAGGGCACGCCAGAGCAATTGCGCGTGACTCCTGGCATTGTCGCCTTTACTCCACTTTTCTACAGCTTGGACTGATTGAGAGCTCTGAGTCTAATATCTTGACAACCCACCAAGCCCGCGTAGACCGGGTTCTGACAGCACTCAATGCTATGAAGCACACCGTTCCTGTCGCGCCACAAGCCTGAGTCTGTACGAACCGTTCTGTGAAATGGCAACGAACACAATTGACATCTTTCGAGCCGTCGTTCGAATGAAAATAACATCAGAAAAAGTGGCTGTCGTGGTCGGGCGCGCTATCGACGGAATCGGGAGCCTAGTATTCTTGAAGATGTTGGCTTCGGCTGCGACGAAGCAGGATGTCGGCATTTACTTGCTAGCGTCTTCATTTCTTGCGATTGCGCTCACAGTATCTTTCTCTGCTTACGACCAAGGCCTGTTGCGCAACATAACTGTGTACAGTAAGCGAGGGGAACTTGCAGCACGATACAGTGCAATGCTGGCTGCGTACGCGGGCATCGCAATGCTGTTGTCACTCTCCTTTGGCGTCATTCTGACTGTGGCGGACATTGCACGGGCATTGCATCCTGTGATCGCACCAGCGTCACTGTGGCTGTTGTGCGAATCCATTAAAAACTTGAATCAAACCGTCGGGAGTGGTAGGCGGTCCAGAACCTTGATCGCCACTGCAAGCGCAGCTGATTATGGCTGTCGAATTCTGCTGCTAGCTTGGTTTGCAACAGGCGGAACTGTCGGGCCTTCAACCATCATCAGTCTGCTCGCCATGTCAGGATTTGTTGCGTCAGCAGCTTATCTTATCGGCCAGCGAACACTGCTCTCGCGTTTTTGCTGGACCGACGTCCACAACACGCTACTTGATTCGATTCGGTTCTCCTGGCCCATGATCATTTGGGGCCTGTTTGCCTGGTTGCAAAACATGTCCAATCGATGGTTGTTGAACCGCTTTGCAGACCTGTCAGTGGTGGCCGAATACGGTGTCTTGGTATCGATTGCGAGTTTTCCGGTCGCAGCATTGCTGGGAGTAGTGGTGACTTATATCCAACCAATCATCTATGAGCATGCAGACGCAAGCAAGGCTTCTTCTAGTAAGATCGTTCGCAAGGCCGCCCTGACCTTGGTGCCAGTATGTGTAATGATGGTTTTCGTCACCGCTGTATGTCACCGCGAAATCACCCTACTGCTATCTAGCCCAGAATACACAGCGCATTCTGGTATGTTGCCAATCATCATGTCCGCAGCTTGCTTCAGTGCGATCTGCTCAGTGTTGACCTACGCCGTATTCGCGCAAAGGCGTGTTTCATCACTGTTGATTGCAAATACTGTCCCGGGTGCCTTCAGCGTGGTTTTCGGCTACTTCGCAGTTAAAACCTTTCAGTTTGAGGGGGCAGTGCTTACGCTTGTATTGAGCCAACTGCTGGCAGGTGTTCTGTTTGTATTGACATTCCTGCGAACAAAGCCTAGGTCGAGCGCGTTGTGTAGCGCGCAAAGCAACTAATTTTGTTTGTACCGGCATGACGACAATAATTTTTGCAACGGTGTGTTCATTCGCGACACTGGTTTTGCTCGCGTGGTTGTGGGCGCGTAGCCCGTTTCACGTTGCAGCATCCTTTGCACTATTTGCCATCGTAGACGTTTTTTTTCCAGCCATCTACTGGACTATGTTCGGTCAGGTAAACAACCCGGAATGGCTCCCGCTACTTAGTGGTGATAAAGTAATCTCTGGACTTGCTTTCTACAGTATTTTCTTTTTTTTATTTATTTTTTGCGTGATTGGGGTTTCCTTCAAATTTCGAAAGTCTAGCTTAGTTGGTCAATTGTTGACGCAAAGCATTGAAACTAGATTGGTGAAATCTCTCGGGATCATATTTATATTAACTTTAATTCAATTAGGGGCTGAAATTATTGGGTACGGTGGTATAGAACCGTGGTTTTTTTCTAAAGTAATATTTACAGTAGCAGAGAATATTGATGGCGTCATTCTCGCTGGTGAAAGTTTTTTTGCAACCCTTCCACTACGCGAAGTGTTCCAAGCTTTGGTCGGATTGGGGTTCTATTTTCGCCAACAAACAAAGTATGCCCGACTTTTTACTTATGTGTTTCCTGCGCTGGCGCTATTTCTTGCAATGGCAACTTTTCTTCGAGGAACAGTTCTAACTTGCATAATTACTCTTGTTTTTGCAGAATTTCTACGTCGAAGAGCTGATCTAGGGGTACCAAACCCTGCGCGTAAACGGGGGCTAGGACCTGTCGCGATGGCGGTACTCGCCGGATTTTTTAGCATCTACCTTTATGGTGCCGTTAGAGACGGATTTCGTGGAATGGTTGGGGGCAACATTGATACCGAAGTGGCTCTAAATGCGCCAATATTTATTACTGCAGGCCATGGCTTACTCGGGGTAAGCCATATCGTTGCTGAATACGGACAATCTTTGCCGTTTCTTAATGGTAAGACATACTTTGACATGTTGTTGTTGCCTGTACCCCGTACGATTTATACAGAAAAGCCAGCGTGGTATGGCATTGATGACATCACTCGGGGTATGGGGTGGCCTGAGTCGACCCAATCTGCTGTGACCATGCCAGGAGAAGCGTTTGCTAATTTTGGGTTGCTTGGTCTCATAATGGCAATTCCTTTGGGACTACTCTTCGGCCAGCTCCAAAAAGCAATCCTCGTGAACAGGATCAGGCATCTGTTGCTGGGGCCTACTGTTTTCTTCCAGATTGCCTCCGTTACAAATTGGATGTCATTTACTGGATTCATGAATGCTGTGCAGCTCTTAATAATTCTAGTCATCATCTCTTCATTCATTCGCAGCGGCGGAATTCCACTTTTCTCGCGTATGCGATCTATGCCATTAGAACATCGCTATCGATATGACCATCGTCACCCGCTTACCCGAACCATAAGTAAAAACTAAGGGTCAATATTGTTATGTGTGGAATCGTAGGAATAGTCAAATTTAAAAATGCTCAACCCTTTAAAATAAAGCGGTCACTGGACAAGCTAGCACATAGGGGACCAGATGATTTCGGACTATTTGAGAGTGACAGTGGTCGTATTGTACTAGGGCAAAGGCGACTTTCAATCATTGATCTGTCAGCCATGGGACATCAACCTATGCTCAGTGCTGACGGGCGCTTTGTGATTGTATTCAACGGTGAACTTTATAACTACAAGGAAATAAAGAAATTTCTTAAGACAAAGGGTATCAACTTCATTAGTGACTCTGACACTGAAGTCTTGTTGGCAGCGTACGAGGTTTGGGGTGAGGATTGTCTTGCACATTTGAATGGCATGTTTGCTTTTGCTATTTATGACCAGGGAGCAGCTAACAATTCACCAACTCTTTTTTTTGCACGTGACCGGGCGGGTGAAAAGCCTTTTTATTACACGTATACCTCTGATTCATTTCAATTTGCATCGGAATTAAAAGCACTCAATTATTCCGGTAAAATAAATCTGCAAGCACTTAATCACTATTTGTCGTTGGGCTATGTTCCCGGCGATATGTGTCTATTTGAAGGCGTGCAGAAGCTAGCACCAGGACATTGTGGCCGCCTGAATTTGAGTACCGGAGCACTTGATATTCGCCGCTATTGGGTCTTGCCATCAAATCAACCCAAGTCTGAGGTTGATGGAGCTGATTTGGCTACGGAAGCTGGTGTATTGATTGAAGACGCCGTTCGTCTTCGTTTAGTTGCTGATGTGCCCGTGGGTGTGCTGCTGTCTGGCGGTTTGGATTCAAGCCTAGTGGTTGCAGCGGCTGCGCGTGTGAGTGATTCACCCGTGCAGACTTTTACCGTCGCCTTGCCGGGTTCTTCGCTAGACGAGGCGCATCATGCGCAAAAGGTTGCGAGTTTCTTTGGTACCAGGCATCACGTGTTGCCACTAGACAAGCCTAGTTTGGATTTACTTGATGGCCTGGCGCCTTTTATCGATGAACCTATTGCAGACTCTTCGATCCTGCCAGCGTGGTTGGTGTTTGGGTTGGCGCGCAAGCATGTCACAGTTGCGCTGGGTGGTGATGGGGGGGATGAGTTGTTTGGCGGATATTCGGATTACACAACCAGCATTGCTGATGATCGGCGCTGGGGGGCAGTTCCGAACCCAGTAATGCATGCAATTGCAAGTGCTGCATCGCTATTGCCTGCTGGGGTTCGGGGGCGCAATCGAATCGCTTCATTGCGTGGTGGTGCATTTCAGCAACTTATTTGGGGACGCCCATATTTTGATAGCCGACTAAGGAGCAGGCTTTTAACTGCAGACGCTAAAGCTGAGCTGGGGGCTGGTTTGGAAGCCCCGGAGTATTTTTTGCTTGATCTGTTTTGTAAGGGGACAGATCCAGTGGATAGCATGACGCGTACCCACTTTGGCAGCATCCTGCCGGATGATTTTTTAGTAAAAGTGGATCGTGCCAGCATGATGCACAGTCTTGAGGTGCGTGCCCCTTTTCTGGACCATCGATTAATTGAGTTTGCTTTTGGACAAGTGCCATCACATTGGAAGGTCCATGGTGGTGAATCCCGCCGACTTGAGAGGCTGCTTTCGAAGCAATGGCTGCCCGCAGATCTAGATATAAGCCGCAAACAGGGTTTCTCAATACCTATTAACGAGTGGTTGCGAAGTGAAGGCGAACAGGGGTTAATGGATCGAATGATCGACCTGCCTGACGTAATAGACCTTGATGAAGTGCGAAGCCTTGTACGCGGTCATATTGCTGGTCGCGCAAATGGAGGACGCCTATTTGCACTCATCATGCTGGCTATTGCTATGCGAAACATTCTTCAATAAATATCTCACTGCATCTCCTTTTCATGCCGTGCTCCAATAAATCCCATCACTTTCTTTCTCCTGGAAAGTCTAATTTTCTTAACTTTGTACGCTGGGCCGCTGCATTGCTCGTTGTGTTGGGTCATTCCGATATGTATCTCCAAAAATTTGGTGGGGATCTTGCGCAGTGGGATTCTTTTGGTTATTTTGGAGCACATTCGCATGCTGCAGTCATGGTTTTTTTTGTTCTAAGCGGTTATGTTGTGGCTTATGCAACAGGTAAGAAGTCTGAGGATAAAAGCTATAATTTTAGAGAATATTTTCTGGATCGATGGTCCCGCATTTATTCGGTCTTGTTAATTGCTATTGCCTTCACTCTTTTAATCGACTTCATTGGGCAGGGTCTAAGTCCAATATATTTCAACCGTGATTTCTTGCCACAAGATGGACAGGCACTACGTCTGTTAATGAATGTTTTTGCATTGCAGGGTGTTCAGGGCTATCGAGTCCAGTTGGGGAGCAACCCGGCCCTATGGTCTATAGGGTATGAGTTCTGTTTTTATTTGCTATATGGCTTACTATTTTTTAGAAAAACGTTATTTCGACGACAATGGGTGGCACCTTTGATCTTTGTGGCTGCAGCTGCGGCAATAGGATGGAAAATGGTTTTGTATTTTGGGGTGTGGTTATTGGGTGTGCTGGCATATCGTTTGTCCAGCAGGAGCGCTCTAGGTTTTTTGAAAGCCAGAAATTTTTTACTATTGCTTTTGATGGTATTTGCGAATCATTTTATTAATTTTATTAATATCTTCCAGCTGTCGGAAATATCTCAAGATATTTTCTTTGGTATTGTTATCGCCATATTACTTGTCGTCGATGTTCCAGCTTCAAATTTGCTTTCCACAAAGATAAATACCTATCTTGCAGATTTTAGTTATTCACTTTATGCGTTTCATATGCCGGTTATATTCTTTTTGTGCAGTCTTCTTTTTATGGATTTTTTCAGAATAGTCCCCCGTCCTTGGCCTGGTGTAATACTAGTACTGGCTTGCGTGGTGGTTGGTCGGATATTTTTTAAACTAGGTGAGTCACGTCGTGGTTCTTATCGGCGAATTGCTGATCTTGCCCTTGTGAGGTTCGGCCTATGAAGCCTCTTCTTTCCGTTTGCATTCCCGCTTACAACCGCGCCAGTTTGCTTGCGCCGTTACTTGATTCGATTTTGAATCAGAATTATGACGATTTCGATATATTGATTATTGAAGATGGTTCGCCAGAACGTGCCGCAATTGCAGGTGTGGTGCATGGGTTTCAGTCGCGATATCCTGGGCGGATCCAGTATGAGGAGAATACTGTTAATTTAGGCTATGACGGCAATATTAGGCGTTTGGTGGAGTGTGCCAAGGGCCAGTATTGCGTATTTATGGGCAATGACGACTTGATGTGCGTCGGTGCGCTGGAGGCTATCGCGGCTGCAATTCAGCGTCAGTCGGATTGTGGTGTGGTCGTGCGTAGCTACGCTACTTTTGACGTGAACCCAGAGCAGTTCAACCAGGTATATCGCTATTTCCCGGATGAACACGTATTGCCGGCAGGAGCACAAGCTATTTTTACCGCCTATCGTCGTTCAGTCGTCATTCCTGGCATGGTGATAAACCGAGATGCAGCCCTAGCGGTTGCAACGAAGCGATTTGACGGGACTTTGCTTTACCAGCTATATCTGGTGGGCATGATTTTGGCTAAGCACAGTGTGATCTTCGTGCCGCAGATCATAGCCCTGCGACGGGACGGTACGCCACCAGATTTTGGCAACAGTGCGACTGAGCAGGGCAAGTTCGTACCCCATGACCAAACACCTGCATCTTCTATACACTTTATGCAGGGCATGCTATCGATAGCAAAGTATGTTGAAGAAGCTACCCAGCTTAACGTGTTTGAGGCGATTCGCTCAGACATCGGCAATTATTCATATCCCATTTTGTCTATCCAAGGTAAACGTTCGCTCGGGGTGTTTATGAAATACGGAATAGCTTTGGCCAAACTGGGGCTTTGGCGTTATCCCTTATTCCATTTTTATTTCATCACGTTGTTGTTGCTTGGGCCTGACCGATCAGACAGCATTATCAAAATGATTAAAAAACGCTTAGGACATACGCCGCGCTTTGGTGCAGCCAGTATGGGCAAGCCATGAGGATTCTTGTTGCGGGGGATTGGCATTCAGATTTGCATGAACAAGAGGTATTGCGGTCTCTGACTCGTCTTGGTCATGAAGTGGGTGAGTTCAAATGGCACCACTATTTTTCATTTAAGCCTGACGCCAGCACCAGCCTAGCGGCGCTCTTTAAACGGGCACAAAACAAATACGTGATTGGACCAGCAATTACCTGCATCAACCAGGATTTTGTCGCAAAGGCACTTGAATTTCGTCCCGATGTCGTGTTTGTTTATCGTGGCACGCACATTGATGGTCAGTCATTGCGGACGGTTAAAACGGCAATGCCGAAGTGTGTTTTGATCGGCTATAACAATGACGATCCATTCGCGCCATCCCAACCTAAATATTTGTGGCGCCACTTTATGGCGGGAATCCCGCACTATGACTTGATGCTCGCTTATCGCCATGCCAATCTAGACGACCTAAGGCGTGCAGGGGCCAATAAAACTGATTTACTTAGGTCATGGTTTGTCCCTGACAGGAATTATCCAGTTAATTTAACCGAATCGGATAGGGTTAAATATGGGGCAGATGTTACATTTGTTGGCCATTATGAAGATGACTTGAGGCTGGATTGCTTGGAGGCAATTGTTAAGAGTGGCGTTAGCCTAAAACTTTATGGGCCTGGTTACGATTGGGATCCTGTGTTAAAAAAGTCAAAGTTTTTAAATTCTCATGTTCCAGTTAACTTGGTTTGGTCTCATGAATACAACAAGGCATTGTGTGGTGCAAAGATAGCGCTTTGCTTTTTATCGAAATTAAATCGTGATACTTACACTCGACGATGTTTTGAAATACCTGCAACTCGCACTTTATTGCTGTCTGAGTATTCCGATGACTTGGCGCAAATATACAAAGAGGACGAAGAGATCGTTTTCTTTAGAAATAAATTCGAATTACTAGATAAAATTAAGTATTACATCGATAATCCAGAGGCTTTGACTAAAGTGGCCAATGCTGGTTTTATGAGAGTCTATGCTGATGGACATGACATTGATACAAGAATTAATTCTGTACTAGAAAAGATTTCTATCTAACTTGAGGTGACTATGATTATACGAAAAATAATTGATGGAACAGTTTACTTTCTTGGGTGGGCTTTGTCTAGGCGAACCGTTAGGATTAAAAGTGTTGATTGTATTAAGGTTAATATGGGCTGCGGGCTTGCAATAGCCCCGGGATGGATTAACGTCGATGCAAGCTTAAATGCGCTTTTTGCGGGCTCGTGGGTGCCGTTAATTAAAATGTTATACAAATTATCGGGCGCGAACCGATATTATTCTGAGTCGGAATATTGTCGTGTTTTGTCGGATAACCGTTTTGTCTTTCATGATCTTGCAATAAGTTTACCCTTTGAGCCGAATTCTGTCGATGTGTTTTATTCTTCGCATTTTTTGGAGCATTTATTCAAAAATGATGCGTTAAGGCTGATTGGAGATTGCTATGCCTCGTTAAAGAAGGGAGGGGTATTGCGTATAGCCGTCCCCGATTTGTGCTATGCAATCAAGCAGTATGGTCTCGGAAGGAGGGTGGAAATGCTCGAAAATTATTTCTTCGTCGATGATCGTTCCAGTTATTTGGCAAGGCATAAATACATGTATGACTTTGAGATACTATCTGATGTATTGAGTCGAATAGGATTCAGCAAGGTAGTGTTGTGTGATTTTAGGGTTGGCGTTACGCCCGATATCGACATATTGGATAATAGACCAGAAGAGACGCTATTCGTCGAGGCTATCAAGTAAAGGCTGTGATTCATGCTCATGCCATTTGTTAACAGCAAATCAAAAATAATGCAACTTTTTGCTTCTTCTGGATTCGAGTCAATCGCTTGGGCATTACGGAGAATATATACGCCCGTACCGCGTGATGCCCTTGTTTTGGAGGTTGGATCAGGGGGTAATCCTTATCCAAGGGCGAATGTACTGTTAGATGCTTACGAATCAACAAGAGAACGGCACTGGGTGCCTCTGACTTCTGATCGACCGACAGTTCTTGGTTTTGTTGAAAACCTTCCATTTAAGGATAAATCGTTTGATTATGTAATTGCATCTCATGTACTTGAGCATTCTAGCGAGCCTGCAAAATTTATTAGTGAATTGCAGAGAGTTGCTAAAGCGGGATATATCGAGGTGCCAGATGCATTTTTAGAAAGAATTAATCCCTATAAAGATCATCGTTTGGAAATAACGTTGCGCAATGGAGTTCTGCTTATTACTAAAAAGAGGAATTGGATTCATGATGCTGAAGTCGTTGCCCTTTATGAGGATCGAGTTAAAAATTATTTGACTAGGATTTTGATTCCTAGGCGCCCATTCGAATTTCATGTTCGTTATTACTGGTCCGGAGAGATCCAGTATATGATTTTGAACCCTGAAGTAGATGCGACGTGGGAGCCACCTCAAAGTACTGTGGTGCCTCCAAGTGCTGGCACTCTCGCTGTGTTTAAAGATGCTATTAGGAATACTTTACGTTTTTTTCTTTCGCAGAAATCTAGAAATGCACAAATTGACATTCGTACATTGCTGAAATGCACTAAGTGTCACAGTGATGCTCTTGGTCAGGAATCTTCACGTATGGTCTGCAGTGCATGCGGGGCGGTCTATCCGATCCGTGCCGGAATTTTCGTTATGAACGAATAAGTTGATCCTGAGTCCATGATGACGACATTAGCGATTGATGCTAGCAACATTTCTTCTGGTGGTGGTTTGACCCATCTTTTTCAGTTACTAAGCGCGGCCAGACCTGACGAGAGTAATTTAAAAGCTATTCACTTGTGGACCAGCCGCCAAACTGCTCAGAAGTTGCCTAAACGTGATTGGTTGGTGTTTCATACGCCACTGTGGTGTGATGCCGGTCTGGCTCGAAGGATATGGGGCCAGCAGTTTCAATTGCCCACGATGGTCAAGCACGCCGGCTGCGATGTACTTTTTTCGCCAGGGGGCACCTTGCCTGCTTGGAGTCCGGTACCTATTGTTACCATGTCTCAAAACATGCTGCCCTTCGAGCCAGACCGAGCCGCGCTGTTTGGTCGTTGGAGCTGGATGCGCCTTAAGATGCGGATGTTGCGCATAAGTCAAGGGCGTTCATTTCGTAGGGCGCATGGTGTGATTTTCCTGACTCAATATGCGCGCGATGCTGTGACAACTGCATTGGGATGCTTGCGCGGGGCATCAGCAATCATTGCACACGGCATTGAGTCTCGCTTCGTGATGAGTCCGCGACCTCAAAAATCTGCTCGGGATTTTGCAAGCCTGCCGCTTCAATTGTTGTACGTGTCGATTCAGATGCCTTACAAGCACCATATAGAAGTGATGCAAGCCGTTGCTCAACTGCGCCATGAGGGCCTAACTGTAGTGCTTCAGATGGTGGGTGCTAATGCGGGAGCATATGGCGAGGCAGTGCGACGCCATCGCTTGGCACTCGACCCCCATGAATCATTTCTGCATGACCTGGGACATGTCGATTTTGGTCGATTGCACGAACTCTATCGACAGGCAGATATTTTCTTGTTCGCGTCCAGTTGTGAGAACTTGCCCAATATTCTGATTGAAGCAATGGCTGCGGGTTTGCCAATTGCTTGTGCTGACCGTGGACCGATGCCTGAGGTTTTAGCTGATGCTGGCGAGTACTTTGACCCGGAGTTGCCTGCTTCGATTACTAGAGCGATTGAGGAGCTAGCGGATGATCCAACTTTGAGGGCTGAGTTGGCGACACGAGCTTGGAGGCGGGCCCATGACTATTCGTGGGAACGCTGTGCTCGTGAGACTTTAGATTTTGTATCACATATTGCGTTGCAGCATAGATGAAAGGCGAATGCTATGTTTGATGGGAAGACCTTATTAATTACAGGTGGCACTGGGTCGTTCGGTAATGCAGTACTCCGTCGTTTTTTGAACTCTGGCTTACGCGAGATTCGGATTTTGAGCCGTGATGAGAAAAAGCAAGACGACATGCGCAAGGTGTATAGCAGCGACAGGCTTAAGTTCTATATTGGCGATGTACGTGATCCGCAGTCTGTGCTGAATGCGGTGCGTGGTGTGGACTTTATTTTCCACGCCGCAGCGCTCAAGCAGGTTCCATCATGCGAGTTCCATCCGTTGGAAGCTGTTAAGACTAACGTATTCGGCACAGAAAACGTGCTGGAAGCCGCCATCACCTGCGGTGTCAAACGGGTGGTGGTGCTCAGCACCGACAAGGCTGTGTACCCGATAAACGCCATGGGCATCAGCAAGGCCATGATGGAAAAGGTGGCTGTTGCCAAGTCACGCAACGGCAACGGCACCGTGATCAACGTCACTCGTTATGGCAACGTGATGTGCTCACGCGGTTCCGTAATTCCTCTGTTCACTCAGCAGATCCGTGCCGACCAGCCGATCACTATCACCGACCCTGCTATGACCCGATTTATGATGACGCTAGACGACGCCGTAGATTTGGTTCTGTATGCGTTTGAGCACGGCAAGCCGGGCGAGATTTTTGTTCAAAAGGCGCCGGCAGCAACCATCGAAACCCTGGCTCATGCGCTGATCGGCTTGTTGGGAAAGCCCGAACATGAAGTGCGGGTGATTGGCACGCGTCATGGCGAAAAGCTGTATGAGGCCTTGCTGAGCCGTGAAGAAATGGTGGCTGCTGAAGACTTGGGCGGCTACTACCGTGTACCGCCAGACTTGCGCGACCTCAACTACGGCAAGTTTGTCGAACAAGGTGAAGTGAAGATATCAAAGGCCACCGACTACAACTCGCACAACACCACACGGCTTGACGTGCCTGGCATGCAGGCGTTGCTCATGAAGCTGCGCTTTATGCAGGCGACCGTGCGTGGCGAGGTGGTCGAGGCCGAGGAGTAATTGAATGGCGCTGTCCAACTGCCGCATTCTGGTTACTGGAGCCAATGGGTTTATTGGCAAAAACGTAGTCGTGCGTTTGAACGAGCTAGTTGACATCACTGTCAGTACCTTTGGGCGTGGTGATGACACGGCCCGTTTGCCTGAGCTTGTGGCACAGGCCGATGCAGTGGTGCATTTGGCCGGTGAAAACCGCCCGGCGGACGAAGCTGCATTTTCACAAGTGAATGCTGGGTTGACCGCGGCTCTGTGTGACGCCATCCAGCAAGAGTGCGCAACTGGGCGTCATGTGCCTTTGGTGTTGGCCTCGTCAACCCAGGCTGAGCGTGACAACCTGTATGGGCGCAGCAAATTAGCCGCCGAACAGGCAGTACATGCGTTGGCTCAAGCTACTGGCAACCCATGTGTGGTGTTTCGCTTACCGGGTGTGTTTGGTAAGTGGTGTAAGCCCAACTACAACTCGGTGGTTGCCACGTTTTGCCACAACCTGGCGCGGGACTTACCTATACAGATCAACGACCCGGCTGTCTCCGTGCGGTTGGTGTATATCGATGATGTCGTCAATGCTCTTTTGAACGTATTGGAAGCTCCAAGGCCTGGTTACTCACAGGCCGCCGTGGAGCCTGAGTGCGCCATCACCTTGGGCGAACTGGCAGCACAGATCCGTGCGTTTGCCGACTGCCGTACAACGCTGATGAGTGAGCGTGTGGGTACTGGTTTGGTTCGTGCACTGTACGCCACCTACGTGAGCTATCTTCCTAACGAAAAGTTTTCGTACGAAGTGCAACAACATGCCGATCCGCGCGGCGTGTTTGTGGAGATGCTTAAGACGCCTGACAGCGGCCAGTTCAGCTACTTCACAGCGCATCCAGGAATCACGCGTGGCGGCCACT
>JACCED010214522.1_pt1 | contig 17159 bp, 12 predicted proteins | sample 7455021 | NCBI WGS metagenome assembly JACCED01 (sample SAMN15323456, study PRJNA562643) | freshwater metagenome | isolation source: river surface water | place: USA:Blue River Watershed | collected 2017-08-19 | reverse complement strand
ATCGAGTGCGTTGCCCTCTTTACGCCCGCTGAGGTATCTTGACCCCCATGAGTAAGAATTCATTGGGTAAGAAGCGAAATCTCACAGTCGGCGGCAAAGATTTTGAAATCTTTGACATTACTGGAATTGATGGCGCAGCCGATCTTCCTTTCTCTCTCAAGATTCTTCTCGAAAATCTCTTGCGTACCGAAGATGGTGCAAATATCACCGTCGATCACATCAAAGCGTTAGCGCAGTGGGATCCGGCTATCGAGCCAGATACTGAAATCCAGTTCACGCCAGCTCGCGTTGTTATGCAGGACTTCACAGGAGTTCCTTGCGTTGTAGATCTAGCAACGATGCGTGAGGCGATCGTCGAACTTGGGGGAGATGCTTCTAAGGTCAACCCACTTGCTCCAGCGGAACTGGTCATTGACCACTCTGTTATCGCCGATGTCTTTGGTACCCGCGATTCATTTGAGCAGAACACAGATATTGAATACGAGCGTAACCGTGAGCGTTACCGCTTCTTGCGTTGGGGCCAGGGCGCTTTCGATGAGTTCAAGGTTGTTCCACCAGGAACCGGAATTGTTCACCAGGTAAATATTGAATTCTTGGCTCGCGTTGTGATGACTCGCATGGTCGATGGTGCACTCCGTGCATATCCAGATACCGTCGTTGGTACCGACTCACACACCACAATGGTTAACGGCCTTGGAGTTCTCGGCTGGGGTGTTGGCGGAATTGAGGCAGAGGCAGCACTTCTTGGCCAGCCAGTATCGATGTTGATTCCTCGCGTTGTTGGTTTCAAACTCAGTGGAGAGTTGCCAGTAGGCACGACCGCTACAGATTTAGCTTTGACTATCACTCAGATGCTTCGTAAGCATGGAGTCGTTGGAAAGTTTGTTGAGTTCTACGGTCCAGGTGTTGTCAGTGTTCCTATGGCTAACCGCGCAACGATCGGAAATATGAGCCCAGAGTACGGTTCAACCTGCGCAATCTTTCCTATCGATGAAGAGACCCTTCGCTATCTTCGCCTTACAGGTCGCAGCGAAGATCAGGTCGCTCTCGTTGAAGCGTATGCAAAGACGCAAGGCCTTTGGCACGATCCTTCTTCATCTCCACGTTTTTCTGAACATATCGAACTCGATCTCTCCACAGTTGTTCCATCGATTGCAGGACCTAAGCGTCCGCAAGATCGCATCTCTCTTTCAGAGTCAAAGAGCGCATTTGAAAAGATTCTTCCAACATATTTCACTGAAAAGACAGGTAAAGCTGCCTATCCAGCAAAGGTTGGCGCTCACGATACAACTGTGAAAAATGGCGATGTCGTAATCGCATCTATTACTTCATGTACCAACACCTCAAACCCATCAGTGATGATTGGTGCAGCCCTACTTGCAAAGAAGGCAGTTGAGAAGGGTCTGACCTCAAAACCATGGGTGAAGACCACTCTTGCGCCAGGGTCAAAGGTTGTCACCGATTACTACGATCGTGCAGGCTTAACCACTTATATGGAAGCCCTCGGGTTTAACCTCGTTGGATACGGCTGCGTTACCTGTATCGGTAACTCAGGCCCGCTTCCTACCGAGATCAGCAAGGCGATCAATGAGAACGATCTAGCGGTAACGGCGGTTCTCTCCGGAAACCGTAACTTCGAAGGTCGAATTAGCCCAGATGTGAAGATGAATTATCTGGCTTCACCTCCACTTGTCGTTGCATATGCCATTGCAGGAACGATGAACCACGACTTTGAAAAAGATTCATTAGGTAACGATAAAGATGGCAATCCAGTTCTCCTTAAAGATATCTGGCCATCTGCCCAAGAGATTCAAGCTGTCATCGATGCATCAATCTCTTCAGAGATGTTCACCAAAGATTACGCAAGCGTCTTTGATGGCGATCATCGCTGGAAGTCACTTGATACACCAACAGGAAATACCTTTGAGTGGGATGCGCAATCAACCTATGTTCGCAAACCTCCATACTTTGAAAATATGCCGGCTGAGCCTGCTCCAGTAGTTGATATTTCAGGTGCGCGAGTTCTTGCAATCCTTGGTGACTCTGTTACAACAGATCACATCTCACCTGCAGGAAATATCAAGGCTGACTCACCTGCAGGAAAGTATCTTGAGGCCCATGGAGTTGCTCGCAATGACTTCAACTCATATGGATCCCGTCGCGGAAATCATGAAGTGATGATCCGTGGAACCTTTGCCAATATCCGCTTGAAGAATCTTCTGCTCGATGGCGTGGAAGGTGGATTTACTCGTAACTTCCTCGATGCAGGCGCGCAAGCGACAATCTATGACGCATCGATGGCCTATCAAGCAGCGGGAATTCCATTGGTGATTCTTGCAGGCAAGGAATATGGATCAGGATCATCACGTGACTGGGCTGCTAAGGGAACTGCTCTCCTTGGGGTTCGCGCAGTGATTGCTGAAAGTTTCGAACGTATCCACCGCTCTAACTTGATCGGTATGGGCGTTCTTCCACTGCAATTTATCGAAGGTCAGAGCGCTGCAACACTTGGTCTCAAGGGCGATGAAACCTTTGCTATCTCAGGGATCACGGCGTTGAATACTGGGGGAGTTCCAAAGGAAGTCACCGTGACAGCGGGCTCAATTACCTTCCAAGCCAAGGTGCGAATTGATACTCCAGGAGAGGCTGATTACTACCGCCACGGTGGAATCATGCAGTTCGTCCTACGACAATTGCTTGGGTGATCTAGAATCACACCTGTGATTGAGTCAATTAAGGGGCCAGAAGATATCAAGGCCCTGAGCCAGGATGAGCTCACGGCTCTTGCTGCCGAGATTCGCTCTTTCCTCATTGAGAAGGTCTCAAAGACTGGCGGCCATTTAGGCCCAAACCTGGGCGTCGTCGAACTTACGATGGCAATTCACCGCATCTTTGATTCACCGCGCGATGTCGTGCTCTTTGATACAGGTCATCAATCCTATGTTCATAAGATCATCACTGGCCGTGCCGGTGAGTTTGATCGTCTTCGCCAGCGTGGCGGTATCGCAGGATATCCAAATCGCAGAGAGAGCGAACACGACGTCATTGAAAATTCACATGCATCTACCGCTCTTTCATGGGGCGATGGAATATCGCGTGGATTCTCACTTACAGGACAAGGCGATCGCAGCGTCGTAGTTGTCGTAGGAGATGGAGCGCTCACAGGCGGAATGTCGTGGGAAGCCCTCAACAATATTGCGGCCGCAAAAGATCGCAACCTCATCCTCGTCGTAAACGATAACGAGCGTTCTTACTCACCGACAATTGGTGGAGTGGCGACATACCTTTCAACGCTGCGCGTAACCCAAGGATATGAGCGATTCCTTGATTGGGGTAAGGAAGTTCTTCATAAGACTCCAGTTGTTGGCGCGCCAATCTATGAGACTCTCCATGGAGTTAAAAAGGGAATTAAAGATATTGTTGCACCGCAAGGTATGTTCGAAGATCTAGGTCTTAAGTATGTAGGACCAATTGACGGACATGATTTCCATGCTCTAGAGAAAGCTTTGGCTCAGGCGAAACAATTTGGTGAGCCAGTATTAGTACACGTCATTACTGAAAAGGGTCGTGGACATCAGCCAGCACTTGCTGATGAGGCAGAGAAGTTCCATGCCGTTGGCGTTGTAGATCCTGAGACGGGAATTCCAGTTGCGAAGAGCGCGCGATCATGGACTCAAGTATTTTCCGAAGAGCTTGTTGAGATCGGTGGAGAGCGTAAAGATGTCGTTGCAATTACTGCAGCGATGCTTGGTCCAACAGGGCTAGATAAATTTGCTGCAGCATTCCCAGATCGCACCATCGATGTCGGAATCGCAGAACAGCACGCTGTAACAAGTGCTGCCGGTATGGCATTTGCTGGCCTTCACCCAGTTGTCGCAATCTATTCGAGCTTTCTCAATCGCGCCTTCGATCAACTTCTCTTAGATGTTGCACTCCACAAGGCTGGGGTGACCTTTGTTTTGGATCGTGCAGGTATTACCGGCGATGATGGCCCATCACACCACGGCATTTGGGATATGGCGCTGACAGGAATTGTTCCAACGTTGAGCCTTGCCGCTCCTCGCGATGGCGCGCGCCTTAAGGAAGTTCTCCGCGAATCACTTGATATCAGTGATGCACCAACAGTGATTCGTTTTCCAAAGGGTGCTGTCACTGCAGATATTCCGGCCTTTGAGCGCCGTGATGGAATCGATGTTCTCTATCGCGGAGAGAGTGCAGATGTACTCCTTATCAGCGTTGGCGCAATGGCACCGATGGCAGTTGAAGCAGCATCTCAGGCTTACCGCGAAGGTGTTGGCGTTACCGTCATTGATCCTCGCTGGGTCAAGCCGCTTCCACAATCGCTGATCACGATGGCAGATCGCTACAAGAGCGTTGTCGTTGTTGAAGATGGAATTGCACACGGTGGTATCGCCAGTGCGCTCTCTGAGATGTTTAGAGGTGCAGGTCTAGATACGCCAATTCACTCAATCGGCGTACCGTTAACCTTTATTGAACACTCCAAGCGTGCAGAGATCTTGAGCGATCTCGGCATTACTTCACAGAATATTGCCCGTGAAATTGTTGAGTGGTCGAGCTCTACTTTGAAGGCAGAGATGCCACTCCCGCAGGATGAAAACGAGAACCGCAGACAGAATCGCTAATTCCTTCGCGATCTAAGAACGGCAAGATTCCACCCAGGTGCATTGGCCATCCAGCGCCCATCAACATACAGAGATCAATCTCTGCAGGTGTTGAGACAACGCCTTCATCGAGCATCATGCGTGCTTCCTCTGCCAACGCCTTGAGTGCACGAAGTCGTACCTGCTCGGCAGTCGATGGTGAATCGCCCTTATGGATAAGAGCAAGGGCTGCAGGGTTTGCAACAACTGATCCATCTTCAGATTTAATGTAGAAGGTCTTGATACCTTCCTTAACCATCGCCTCCATAGTTGGGGAGATGCGATAGCGAGGTCCGAGATTTTCATGGAGGGTCTTTGCAACGTGAAGTCCCACACCAGGGCCGACTAGACCTAACAACTCAAATGGTGACATTGGGAAACCGATAGAACGCATTGCATTATCGGCAACCTCTGGAGATGTTCCTTCATCGACAGCATCTGTAATCTCACCCATGAAGCGAGTAAGCAGGCGGTTGACGACAAAGCCCGGCGCATCTTTACAGATAATCATCGTCTTCTTCAGCTCTTTACCGATATTGACTGCAGTTGCAGTAGTTGCATCATCTGTCTTTGAGGTACGAGCGATCTCTAGAAGGGGCATGATTGCAACTGGGTTGAAGAAGTGGAATCCCACAACGCGCTCTGGATGTTCGAGTCCTTCACCCATCTTCTCAACGGATAGGGAAGAGGTATTTGTTGCAAGTACGCACTCAGGAGAGACGATCTTCTCAAGCTTCTTAAAGAGCTCTTGCTTGAGTGAGAGCTCTTCAAAGATTGCTTCGATAACAAAGTCACAGCCTGCAAAGACGTTCTGATCGGCAGATCCTGAGACCAAAAGTGCCAGGCGGGATGCAGACTCAGCGCTCATGCGCTTCTTCTCAACCAACTTTGCCAATTCGTTCTTGACCCAGGCAACGCCCTTATCGGCGCGCTCTTGATCGATATCTGTCATCACGACAGGGCATTTCAAATTACGTACGAGCAAGAGTGCAAGTTGGGAAGCCATCAAACCTGCGCCAACAACACCGACCTTGCCAACCTTGCGAGCAAGGGCTGCCTTAGGAGCACCTTCGACCTTCTTACGCTTCTTCTGAATCAGATTAAAGGCGTAGAGAGATGCGCGAAGTGGATCTGACATTGTCAGATCTGCAAGAGTCTGATCTTCTGCATCAAAGCCTTCACCACGAGTGGATGTACGTGATGCGGCCATTAATTCAAGTGCCTTCATTGGGCTAGCGATCTCTGCGCCACCAAATTTCTTGAGAGCGATGGCACGACCTGTAGAAAGGGCTGCATCCCAAGAAGCATCGTTGGTGTAATCAACACGCTCAATCTTCTTGGATCCGTTGAGAACGCTTGCGGCAAAGGCGATCGACTTTTCAAGGAAATCAGCTGGAGCAAAGACGCTATCTACAACGCCGAGTGCAAGAGCATCTTTAGCCTTCATCATCGTATTGTTATTGAGCGCATTTGCGATGATTACCTGTACAGCTCTCTCTGGACCGATCAGCTGGGGGAGGATTGTTGCTCCACCCCATCCTGGAACAAGTCCTAAGAAGACTTCAGGTAGACCGGTAAATGCTGTGGCAGAGAGTGTGCGGTACTTGCAATGCAATCCAACTTCAAGTCCGCCACCGAGTGCCAGACCGTTGATAAATGCAAATGTTGGAATGCCACACTCATCCAGGCGACGGAATACATCGTGACCTAATTTGCCGATTGCAACTGCCTGCGAGCGATCGCTCAAAAATGAGAGTGCAGAGAGATCAGCACCTGCTGCAAAGATAAATGGCTTTCCAGTGATAGCAATAGCTGCTGGCTTACGCGAGATTGCCTCGGTAATTGCAGCATCGAGTGCCATCAGCGATTGTGGTCCAAAGGTATTTGGACGTGTGTGATCGTGGCCGTTATCGAGAGTGATCAAGGCGAGGGTGCCAGTTGCCCCAAAGGCAGATAGGTCAACATCACGAACAAGTGCGTTTGTTACTACTTCTTCAGGAGCACCTTCTGGAAGAACGATTGATGTCATGAGTTATGCCTTCTTTCCAAAGTGTGGGTTCTCCCAGATAACAGTTCCGCCCATGCCAAGACCAATACACATGGTGGTAATTCCGTAACGGACTTCTGGCTTCTCTTCAAATGTACGCGCAAGGTTGAGCATCAAACGGATACCAGAAGATGCCAGTGGGTGACCGACAGCAATTGCGCCACCGTATGGATTGACGCGGGGATCATCATCTGCAATTCCAAAGTGATCAAGGAATGCAAGTACTTGAATCGCAAATGCTTCATTGACTTCAAATGCACCAATGTCAGAAATCGATAGACCAGCCTTTGCTAGCGCCTTAATTGTTGAAGGAACAGGTCCATATCCCATGACCTCAGGTTCAACGCCAGCGAAGGCGAAGGTGACCATGCGCGCCTTGATGGGAAGACCAAGTTCGAGGGCCTTTGCTTCACTTGCAAGTAGTGCTGCAGTTGCTCCATCGTTGAGACCAGATGAGTTTCCTGCAGTAACGCGTCCTGCTGGACGGAATGGTGTCTTCAGCGTTGAGAGACCTTCAAGAGTTGTCGTTGGACGAGGTGGTTCATCCACTGTTGCAATACCCCAACCAAGTTCTGCGCTACGAGCTGCAGTAGGAATTAAATCGCGCTGAATCTTTCCATCGGCATAAGCCTGCGCAGTCTTCATCTGGGATGCCAGGGCAAATTTATCTGCGCGCTCTTTTGTCAGATGTGGGAAGCGATCATGAAGGCGCTCAGCTGTTGCACCCATTGCAAGTGCATCTTGTTCAACGATGCGCTCTGCAAGAAAACGTGGATTGGGATCAAGGCCATCACCGATTGGATGGTTACCCATATGTTCTACTCCACCAGCAATTGCAATCTCGCATGATCCCATTGCAATAGATCCGGCCAATGTTGTAACGGCTGTCATTGCGCCAGCACACCAGCGATCAACAGAATATCCAGGAACAGTGTTGGGAAGGCCGGCCAGTAGAGATGCGCTACGGCCAAGGTTCATTCCTTGATCACCTGTCTGAGTAGCTGCAGCAATAGCAACATCATCAATCTGATCTAAAGGTAATTGTGGGTTGCGCTCGAGAAGTCCACGCATTGCGCGGACCATAAGGTCATCGGCGCGGGTGCCGGCATACATGGAGCCAGCTTTTCCAAAGGGAGTGCGGACTGCATCGACGAGAACAACAGAAGCCTGAGTAGCCATGGTTCCAACTTTCATAACGGTGAAGTTGCTCTTAGGTTACTGGTCGGTAATAGAAAAGGAAAGGGCGCAGCCCGCGTAAAAAGGGGGTGTGAGCGGAATTACGCAACACTTTTGTTGCGTAATTCAGGGCCCTGTAATACTCTTCTAACGATGCGGGCCAGATGCGCCCCGGGATATGAGGAACATTGAAAAGATCTGCTCTAGTAGCCGCTGTGGGGGCTGCAACCCTGGTTGTCTCATCCCTTGTCTGGGTCTCGACCCAATCTGATGGTGGGAGCCAAGCGGTAGAGGAGCTCACGATCTATTCAGGGCGATCTGAAGAATTTATCGCTCCATTTCTTGCCCAATGGGAGCAAGAGTCAGGAATTACTCTCAACGTTCGCTACGGCGATTCAGCAGAACTTGCAGCTCAGATTCTAGAAGAGGGCAAGAACTCTCCGGCAGATCTCTTCCTCTCTCAGGATGCTGGATCTTTGGGCGCCGTTGCTTCTGCCGAGCTCTTTACCCAACTACCTGACTCTGTTGCACCTGAGATTGACCCTTCCTTTATCGCAGGTAATCGCTCATGGGTTGGCGTTACAGGGCGCGCTCGCGTCTTTGCCTACAACCCAGATGCAGTCACCGTTCTCCCACAGTCGATTACGGATCTGACTAAGGATCTTTATCGCGGAAAGATTGGTATTGCTCCAAGTAATGCATCCTTCCAGGCATTTGTGACTGCCCTCATCAATGAAAAAGGGGAAGCCTTCGCGGAGCAGTGGCTGAGTGAAATCAAAGCAAACGAACCAATGATTTTCCTGAAGAATAGCGCGATAGTTGAAGCAATTGATAAGGGTGAGATAGATCTAGGTTTAGTCAATCATTACTACGTCTGGGAAGTTGCATCGGCGCTGGGTCGAGAGATCCAAGTCAAGAATGGTTATTTCAAGGCTGGCGATATCGGAAATCTAATCAACGTTTCAGGTGCCGGAATACTTGCAACAAGTAAGAGACAGGATGCAGCGCAAGATCTCATCAATTTCCTCACCTCCGAGAGCACGCAGAAGCAATTTGTAGAGCAGACCCATGAATATGCACTCATTCCTGGAGTAACGCCTCCTGACGGAGTGCCAGACATCAAGAGTTTGGGTTCTCCGCGTGTTGATCTTGGCGATCTCGCAAATACACAAAGAACACAGGATCTCTTGATTAAGGTCGGGCTGTTGTAGTGAGAAAGCCCTGCAGTGAAATCTAAGGTGAGATTCAACTCTCTTGGCCTCAAGGCTCTGGTAGTTGTAGTCCTAGCCTTGATGCTGCAACCGCTTGCCTATCTCTTCATTCGCGCGGGTGAGAAAAGTGCTTCAGAGATTTTCACTTTGCTTTCCCGACAGAAGACCTTAGATGTCTTGGCAACCACGCTCTCGCTTTTGATTCTTGTCGTAGTGATCAATGTCTTTCTCGGAACAGCGATGGCTGCCGGATTGCATTACGTAAAGATCCCTTATCCACGTCTCTTTCTCGTGGCCAGTATTCTTCCATTGGCGATTCCTTCCTACGTCTTCACATATACCTGGAAGGCTCTCTTTCCTTCGTTGCAAGGGCTCTGGGCGGGTGCATTTATCCTCGCTCTTTCAACTATGCCTTATATGATCCTGACAGTTCTTATTGCTTTTCAAAAGATTGACCTTGGCATCATCGAGGTGGGTAGATCTTTGGGACTTTCGAATTTTGCGATCTTTTTTCGCATCATCCTTCCGCAAGTTCGGCGCAGCATCAGCGCAGGCGCCCTTCTCTCAGGGCTCTATGTGCTCAGCGATTTTGGCGCGGTATCACTTCTCAATGTCGAAACGCTGACCGTATCTATCTCAAATCTCTTTAAATCATCATACGACCGAGGCGCTGCCTCTGTGATTGGCATTCTCCTCTTCCTTGCCGCTGCCATCTTTATCGCCTTTGAGACAACCCTTAAAGGGAGAGATTTTGAGACCAGAGGTAATGAAGGTTTCCAAAACTCTCTTCGCCGAGTGGATAGACCCGCGCTCTCACTGATTACATTCGGTGTTCTTGGTACTTATCTCATCTGCTCTGTTCTCATTCCTTTCTTTGTCTTAATTTCGCGCTTCTTAGCAAATCCCACAGCTGTTGAGGTCACCGATTTAATCACTGCCGCTGCTTCGACCATTAGCGTTGCAGCCCTCGGCGCTCTCATGGCATTTGCACTCTCACTTCCTCTGGCCTTCTTGATTTCACAGGGGAAGAGTGGTTTTGCAACGACTTCCGAAAGATTGATTCTGATTTCTCACGCTCTGCCTGGCGTCGTTGTCGGCTTAGCGCTCGTTTCATTTGGATCGCGTCTAGGAAGCCTCTATCAATCGATCTATCTCTTAGCCTTTGCCTACGCCGTCTTATTCTTAGCGAAATCAGTTGCATCGACATCGAGCGCGTTAGCTCTTGTCTCACCACAGTTAAAGGAAGTCGCTGCTACCCTCGGAAAAAGTGAGTCAAAGATTGCAACCGATGTCGTATTTCCGATAGCGCTACCAAGCATGTCCCTAGGAGTTCTCCTCGTATTTTTGACTGCGATGAAAGAGCTTCCGGCAACGTTGATGCTCCGTCCTACGGGAATGGATACATTGGCAACTCAGATATGGAGCGCAGCATCCATCAGCCGATTTAATGAGGCGGCCCCTTATGCCTTAATATTGGTCCTCATTGCTGCTATCCCAACATTTATTCTTACCCTTCCTGGAAGAGCAAAAATCAGTAATGAAGGTAGTAACGAGCAGAAGGTGAGTTATCTCTAAATGACCTCACTGGGCGTCTCACACCTCTTTGTAAAGTTCGGGGATCGCGATGTCATCTCTGACCTCTCATTTGATTTAGCCGAAGGCGAGATTGCATCCCTTCTTGGCCCCTCTGGTTGCGGAAAGACAACTCTGTTGCGGGCAATCGCGGGATTGATCCAGCCAAGCGGTGGAACGATCCGCTTTGGTTCACAACTAGTAGGAGTCTCTTCCGTTGTATTGCCACCGAGCAAGCGCGGCACAGGGTATGTTCCACAACAGGGTGCGCTCTTCCCACATCTTTCTGTCGCTAAAAACATCGCCTTTGGCCTGGATCGCGAGATTTATTCAAAGAGTGAGATCTCGCAGATCACCGAAGAGATGATTGCACTCATTGGCATGCAAGGCTTTGAAGATCGCGCTCCTTATCAACTATCTGGTGGTCAACAGATGCGCGTTGCCCTTGCTCGCGCACTCGCCATCAAGCCAAAACTTATCCTTCTTGATGAACCCTTTGCAGCACTGGATGCCGCGCTAAGAGATGAATTGCGAAACGAAGTTATTGGTCTGCTTCGCAAGCTTGGCTCGACTGCAATCTTGGTAACCCACGATCGCGAGGAGGCTCTAGTCTCGTCGGATCGCGTTATCTTGATGCGCGATGGAAAGGTGGCACAGAGTGGAACTCCAGAAGAGGTGTATGAGTCACCGCAGTCGGCTGAGATCGCTGCCAGCACAGGAGATGTTCTTACTCTGCCAGCAGATAAAAGTTCAGCAGGTGCGATCTCTTATCCTCTCTCTGCTCAAACCTTTGCGCATTCAAGTCGCCCATCAGGATATGTAGTCATTCGACCTGAAGAGATCAAGGTTATGAAAGAAGGCGGCACAGGCCGTGAAGGTGTGCTCACATATATTGATTACTATGGCCATGATGCGATGCTGACCATTGATCTCATGGATAATCTTTCGGGTACATCAACAATTATTCGCGCGCGAGTGGCAGGTCCTGCAGAATTTAACGTCGGGCAGAAGGTCTACCTCGAGCACGTAGGACCGATTAGATACTTTTCTCTTCCGTAATCTCTGACTCTTCAGATTGAGCAATCTCTAGTGGCTCTTGCTCTAGAAGAGCTAACTCAAGAATCGGTGTTGCAATCTCACATTGCCATGGTCTGGCACCTAGCTTTGTCAATGCCTGATCGACACTTCCAACTGGTCTACTCCAACATATACGACGTACATGTTCCGGCGAGATCATATTTTCAAGTGGAACCGATAACTCCTGCGCGCGAAGTAGGAGATTGTGGCGTGCATGGGTTAGTGCTGCATACTTCAACGGATGCTTCTCACGCCAGATCTTCACTGGAGGAAGTGCGTCACTGGCCGCTCGCGTTGGAGGTAAGTCATCTTCTTTGAGAGCGCGAGCTGCAGCAATAGCTTCTAACCAGCGTTGATGATGTTCTAACCAACGTGGGCGTAGACCAATGGGGCGGAGAATCTTTTCGAGAGATTTCTTTGAGTCAACAACAGTGTCATCGTTGATTGCGAGTGCGATCGCAGATACTGCAGCATCAGAGAGAAGACGACCGGGAGAGATATCCAACTCTTGGGCTAGTTCAAAACGCGACTCCCACACAAACTTCACGACAGCCAATTGGCGACGCTTCTTTATCTGATGCATTCCAGAAGTTCTGCGCCATGGATCAACTCGTGGCGGGGATGGCGGTGCACTTAAGATCGCTGCAAACTCCTGTTCGGCCCAATGAGATTTACCGGCACTTTCTAAGAGCGCATCGACTTCATCGCGCAATTCAACGAGGAGTTCTACATCCAGCGCTGCGTAATTTAACCAATCAAGTGGAAGTGGCCGTGTAGACCAATCAACTGCTGAGTGTTCCTTTGCAAGGGAAACCCCAAGGAGAGATTCTAAAAGTGGGCCAAGACCAACGCGAGGTAAACCTGCCAGACGTCCGCCGAGTTCGGTATCAAAGAGTCGTACAGGGTTGATTCCCACTTCTCGAAGACAAGGAAGATCTTGCGTACTTGCATGGAGAATTACTTCATCGGTGCAGAGTAAATCATTGAGTTCGATAAAGAGACGATGGTTAGGTCCAAAGGGAATGGGATCGAGCAAGTGAAGACCGCCGTCATTGCGCGCAATCTGAATCAGATATGCACGAGCGCTAAATTTATATCCACTTGCTCGTTCTGCATCCAGGGCAAAGGGGCCATTTCCTTTGGCTAGATCTGTGATCGCTTGGCTAAAGGCTTCTTCTGTGGCGATGACCTCAGGTAGCCCACCAGAAGGCGCGAGCAGGGGAGTTACTTCTTTGATCTCCTCAGACATATGCGCGATTTACTTACGGGGCTTACTAATTGAGGAGACACCATCTGCAATCGGAGGCAGGAAAGAAATCTCTGCGATGAGATTGCACCAAGCCATCACATGACCGAGCAGAACCTGCGCGACGTCATCACCTTGTGAAATGACTGGCGTCCATGAAGCTCTGATCTCAATCTCTGATTCATTGTTACGTGGCGAGAGTTTGCCAAAGGATGCGCTAGATACACGAGTCACAGTTCCCGATGGCGCGTTGTAGTTGCAGGCGAATTCTTCTAGCGATGAAAGGAGCCAGTTCCAGCCAACTTCAGGAAGTAGCGGATCTTCTTGCATGGCGGCATCAACATCTGCGCTAACAAATGTCACGCAGCGGAATTCACCTTCCCAGGTATCTTGTCCACCTGGTTCATGCAAAAGTACAAAGCGACCTGTTGCAACATCATCTTCGGCATCACCGATAAGTCCATTAGTTACATCTGCTGTGAATGCAAATGAATAGGTAGCTAGCTTCTGCGGAGGCGGAACTTCTTCAAGATTGATTTCACTACGTGGGGTAGCGCTGCGAAGGACATCAATCAGGCGATTAAAAGCTGCTGTGTCCATTGCTTTATTCTAAATTGCACGATCGCGCTGGTGCGGGAGGCAGGACCGATGATGCGATATCTTCTGCCCTATGGCCGCCCTACTTGCACTCATCTCCAGTGGTTTATGGGGAACAGCTGATTATCACGCAGGAAATCTCAGTAAGAAATTTCCTGCGACAGCCGTCTTATCTGTAACGCAGATTATTGGTCTTATCTTTGGAATCATTCTCGCAACCGCAACGGGATCTTGGGGCGCACAAGCGCTAGGTAGCAACGGATTCTTACTTCCAGGAATTGCAGCAGGTCTCTGTGGCTACGCCGGATTGATCTGTCTCTATGCCGGTCTTGCTACAGGGCGCATGGGAGTTGTCTCACCCATTAGCGCAATGAGCGGTCTTGTACCTGTTCTCTATGCGGTGATATTTCTGGGCGAGCGTTTTAATACATTGGTAACCATCGGTGTGATCTTTGCTCTCCTAGGTGCATTTATGGCAAGTGGGCCTGAAGTCTCACAGGGTCTGCCTTTGAAGCCGATTGTCTTGGCGCTGGGTGCCGCACTTGGTTTTGGAACTGCTTTGACATTTATGGCACAAGGCTCTGAATCAAGTGCTTTAATGACGATGGTCGCAATGCGCGGAGCAACATTTTTCATCAGCGTTGCAATTTTATTGAGGCTTCGTGGTACCGGCGGGATGGGGAAGGCGCAGATTCCGCTCTTGATCTTTATCGGCGTGGCTGACTTCAGCGCTAACTTAATTTTAGGAGTTGCAACGACTAAGGGACTTGTCTCACTTGCCATGGTCTTTGGATCCCTCTTCCCAATTATGACTGCGCTCTTGGCCTTCAAATATCTCCACGAGCGCTTGCATAAAGTGCAATACGCAGGAATTGTCAGCGCAGTAGTTGGTGTAGCAATGATTGCGGCTTTTCAGTAAGAGCGAGTTACTTCTTTGCTGTATAGAAAGTGGTTCCGTCTTCTTCAACACTGGTTACATCGCTAAAGTGTGAGAGCATTTCTTTGATATCGATCTTATCTTCGCCACCTGTAACACTGGTAACGCTCAACTCGAGGCGATCAATCTTTCCAAGGGCGATCAACTCATTGATGATTGATGCGCCAGCCTCAACAAGGATAGTTGGACCAAATAGACGAGATGCGCGCTCTAACGCCTCCTCGGCAGAAGCGCTCCACCAATGCGCCTGACGATTATCTGCAAGTGCGTTGACCATCGAGGTCGAGACAACGACAACAGGCACTGGCGTCTTGCGGTATGGCTCAGTGCGAGCGGTATTGCCTCCGATGAGAATGGCATCAACGTGGCGACGGCGCTCTAAGAAGCGAGCGCGATCCAGTGTCGATGTCACACCTCGGGACGATCCATCCTTTGCCGTACTTCCATCGCTACCTACTACAAGGGATGCGATGATCTCGCCTGACTTTGCTGCAGATGAATCTGGTGAACTCATGGCGCGAAGATTATCGCCCGCACCCTCCAATATGAGGTAGGCCCAAGTTGAGGTTCTCGTCACCCCTAGGTTTTTGATCATCGTGGAGGGTTTTTCATCATCGTGGAGGCTCAATCACGCTCAAATCACCTCAAACTCACAAGGTTCTGCCCTTGCTTTAAGTTGAGGGGGAGCAAGAGGGCAAGTTAGCCTTACCCCATGAGTTTTCCTAGCCGGTGGTTACCGATGAGTCGGGCAGGGGTTATGGCAGTTGTGATCTCATTAGCCGCTGGCCTTCTTCCCGCCCTGGCTCTGACTCCCGCACAGGCGGCTCCAACTTTGGCTGAAGTTCAGCGTCAGGTTCGCACGCTCGAGGAAGAGGCGACATCTGCAGCAGAGGGTGCGCAGGAAGCCAAGGTCGCCTTAGCCTCTCTCCAGAAGCAACTCTCAGGTATTCAGGCAGCAGCTGCCGTGCAAGGTAAGACAGTAGATGCCCTCTCGCGTTCACTTGGCGTCATTGCCATCGCGCAGTACAAGAGCGGCGGGCTCGGACAGAACCTCGAACTCCTTTTTTCAAGTGATCCAGCCCTTTACCTATCAGCAGCCGGATCTCTTGAATCGATCACGCGAAGCAAGTCAACGCAACTGCGCAAATACGAGGCAGCTAAGCAGCGCTTGACCGCAACCTCCCTTACAGTCAATGACAAGTTAGCTCTAGTAACTGCTGCAAAGAAGAAATTTGAAGCCCAATCTGCAAAGGCGGCAGCCAAACTTAAGCAGGCTGAATCTATTCTGGCTAAGTTAAAGAAGGAAGACCGCGAACGTCTTGCTCGCTTGGCACAACAGGAAGAAGATGCAGATCAGAAGCGCTCGCTTGCTGCAGCAAAATCAGCAGCGGGAGTATCTGGTCGCGCAGGAGTTGCTCTCAAATATGCGCTCAAACAAATTGGCGATCGTTATGTCTTCGGTGCAGCGGGTATGCAGTATTGGGATTGCTCAGGATTAACAATGCGCGCCTTTCAGGCGGCAGGGGTCTCACTTCCTCACTCATCTGCGGCCCAATCACGTATGGGTAAAGCGGTATCGCGTAGCCAACTTAGGCCAGGAGACCTCGTCTTCTTCGGTAGACCTGTCTCGCATGTAGGAATTTATCTCGGCGGTGGCAAGATGGTGCACGCACCTCGTTCTGGTTCTCGGGTAAAGGTTGCAAGTGCAAGCAACCTAGGAAAAAAACCTTATGTTGGGGCGCGCCGCTTCTAGTGGAGAAAATCCTCTGCATCACCAATGACTTTGGCCCTCGTGCCGGTGGAATTGAAACCTTTGTCATCGGCCTCATCGAACGCCTTCCCAAAGGGAGCGTCATCGTCTACACCAGCGCTCAAGACAATAGCAAAGAGTACGATCGCAAGTGGTTAGAAAATTATGGAGTTGAAGTCCTTCGCGATAAGGCAAAGATCCTTCTTCCAACGCCCGGAGTCTCATTCTGCGTCAACTCTCTTGTACGTGATCGCCAGATTAAGACAGTCTTTTTCGGGGCGGCAGCGCCACTGGGTCTTCTCTCCAGAGGTCTACGTAAGGCAGGTGTGCAACGGATCGTCGCACTTACTCATGGCCACGAAGTTTGGTGGTCACGAATCTGGCCATTTACACAGGCGATGAAGGCAATTGCAAAACAGGTAGATCATCTGACGTATCTCGGTGAATTTACCCAACGCGCAATTAGTAAAGCGATCTCTCCAAAGGCAGCTCAAGCGATGGTCAAGATTGCTCCGGGAATTGATACCGATCACTTTGCTCCCGTTGATGCATCGCAGTTGCGAGATCAACTAGGAGTAAGCGATAAGAAGGTAATTGTCAGCGTCGGACGTTTAGTTCATCGCAAGGGACAAGACACCCTCATTGAAGCGATGCCGGAGATTCTCACGCGGATTCCTGATGCGCATATCGTGATGATTGGTGAAGGTCCATACCGAGCATATTTAGAAAATCGCGCCAAAGCTTTAAATGTTCAAGGCTCGGTGACATTTATCGGTCGCATTCAGTATGCAGACCTTCCTGGCTATATCTGCACCGGAGATATCTTTGTCATGCCATCGCGATCTCGCTTGGCAGGACTTGAAGTTGAAGGTTTAGGAATTGTCT
>JACCED011447244.1_pt1 | contig 17162 bp, 15 predicted proteins | sample 7455021 | NCBI WGS metagenome assembly JACCED01 (sample SAMN15323456, study PRJNA562643) | freshwater metagenome | isolation source: river surface water | place: USA:Blue River Watershed | collected 2017-08-19 | reverse complement strand
CGCCACGAATCGCAGATTTGAAAGTGAACAGGAAAGTCAATGAAATCAACGATCTACCAACACCACCTCCGCGCCAGTGCTAGCTTTTCGTACCGTCACTTATTGCACTGAAAACGAGGAGACCCCCCTTCTCACCCCGTCCAGACGCAATTCAGGGCGTCAAGGTCAAGCGGTGCTTGAACGCGGCGGGCTGGCGCGCCAGGATGCGGTAGCGGCCATTCGCCCAGTCGGCGGCCATGTCGCGGCTGCGCGGGTCGAAGGCATGGCCCGACTGGCCGGTCTGGTAGATGAAGCGCGATGCCTCCAGGTCGGCCAGGTCGTAGACCGCGCGCATGGACGCGGCATGGCGGCTGGCAAAAGGCGTTAGCGCGTCGTTGGCCCAATACTGCCCCACGTTCACCGTGAACAAATCGCCGGCGCTCGGCACGCGCTCGTTGAACAGGCGCTGCAGCCCGGGCACGCTGCCAAAGGGCCGGTGGCTGCTGATGGCCGGGTGCAGATCGGCCCAGCGCCAGCGCTCGGGCTGTGCTCCCAGCTGGGCTTGCAAACGGTTGAGCGCCCTGTCCATGGCGCGGCCCATGGCGGCGGTGCAGTCGTGGCCCGGGCACCAAAACGCGTCGGGCCGCCTGAGCATGCCCTCGATGCCCGCGCGGAAATGGCGTTTGCCATACAGCATGGCCATGCGCGCCTCGCCCAGGCGCGGCAGCAGCAGCTCCAGCGTCAACTCGTGTGCCCAGACGTTGAGCAACGCCGCCGCGGCACTCTCGCGCGTGACCTGCCCATCGAAACCCTCCAGCAAGGCCCGGGCTCGCTCGGCCAGCGGGTGCGATGCCTTCGCCTGGAGCGCATGCGACAACAGCGCTTGCGCACCCAGCGAGAGCACATCGTTTTGCATGCGCGCCATGGCCTGCGCATCGAGCAAACCCGGCGCCGAGAGCAGCTGGCGAATGCGATCGTAGCGCTCGGGCGTGATCCAGTCGCTGGTCAGGAAAAGCGGGTCGTCCGGCGCGGTGATGCGCTGGTTGGCCGTGGCGTGCCAGCCCTGGGCCTCGATCTGGGCCGGGGTGCGCGACGGCGTTTGCGCAAAAGGCAGCCAGCCGCTCCAGTCGTAGGCCGCGATCCAGCCGGGGGCCGGGGCCACGCCCATGAGGTCGTTGCGGGCCGCGCGCAGCGGCACTTTGCCAATCGCCTTGAAAGCCACCTGCCCTTGCGTGTCCGCCATCACCACGCTTTGCATGGGCGAGTGGTGTTCGGCATAAGCCGCCTGGAGCTCGGCCACGGTCTGGGCGAAGTTGGCGTTGAGTCCGGCGTCCAGGGTGCGGTTGTCCGCGTCGAGCGCGGACCAGCGCAGGGCCATGGCGTAGCGGCGCTGGTCGAGCAGGCCCTGGTAGATCGGCTGCACATCGCTGATGACCGGACCGTGGCGCGTGCTGCGCGCCTGCAGGTGCACATCGCCCTGCCCTTTGACGCGGATGGTTTCCTGGCGCACGGCAAACGCCGCCCATCCCTCGGGCGTGCGGTAGCGGCTGGCCTGTTCGGGGTCGATCTGCTCGAGGTAGAGGTCCTGCACATCGGGCCCCGTGTTGGTGAAGCCCCAGGCCACGCCGGCCGTGCGGCCCAGCACCACAAAAGGCATGCCGGGCAAGGTGGCGCCCAGCACGTCGAGCGCGGGCTGGCCCGGCTGGGCCGGCGCCTGCAGGTGGGCAAAGTACCAGATGGCCGGCGCACTCAGGGCCAGGTGCGGGTCGTTGGCCAAGAGCGGCTTGTCGCTGGTGCTGCGGCTGCCGGGCACGACCCAGTTGTTGCTGCCCTTGCCGTCCAGTGTGCCGATGTCGCGCACCCACTCGTGCGACCAGGCGGCCAAGCTTGGCGTTGTCGGGGCCTGGACGGTGGTCTGCGCCGAAGCGGTCGGTGCATAGGCGCCCAGCTCGCGGTAAAGCCGGGCCAGGTCCACCCGGGTGGCCGGGTCTTCGCCCGGGTAGGGCGGCATGAGCTGCCACAGCTGCTCGGTGCTGAGCACCTGGGCGAGCGAAAAGCGCGCGGCCTCGTTGCCCCAGTTGCCCCCCAGATCGAGCGCCATCATCAGCGACCAGCCCACGCTGTCTTCCGGGGACCAGGGCGCCCCGCCCTGCCCGCCCGCGCGCGTGCGCAGCAGGCGGAACTCTGGCGAGCGCCCGGCCGCGCCGCTGGCATGCGCCGCGGCAATGCCCTCGCTGTAGGCCTGCAGCGCCTCGCGGGTGCGTGGCGACAGGCCGGCCAGCTGCTGGCGGGCCACGGCCATGATGCCCAGCGTGCGCATGAGCTTGTCGGTGGCGAGCGTGGAAGGGCCGAGGATTTCAGAGAGCTCGCCGCGCATCAGGCGGCGGTTGAATTCGAGCTGCCAGCCGCGCTCCTGGGCATGGACAAAGCCCAGGGCCCGCCAGGCATCGCGCGCGCTGGCGGCCTGGATGTGCAGCACATCGCTGGCATCGCGGCCCACTTGCACGGGGGACTGCAGGCCAGGCAAGGCCAGCTGGCCGTCGAGCTGCGGCAGGCTGCGCTGCATCTGCGCCATCAGCACACCACCAACTGCCAGCACCAAGACCACGAGCGCCACCAGGGCGCGCCAGCACCAAGCCATTGTTTGTCTCCTGGGCCGCTGCGTGCGGCCTCGCGTTTGCATGGGCCTTAAATGTGGCCCCAAACCACCAGCGCGTCACGCCCTTCGGTGACAAGATCGACTTTGGCCCCCACCGGCAGCAGCACCTTGGTGGGCACATGGCCAAAAGGCAGGCCGGTGAGCACCGGCACCTTGAGCTGGCTGCGCAGCCAGGCGACCACGGTGTCGAGCTTGAAGCCCTTGTCGTGCGCGGGCACCAATTTGTAGTTGGAGAACTGGCCCAGCACGATGGCTTTTTGGCGCGCCAGCACACCCGCGTGCAGCAGCTGCGTGAGCATGCGCTCGATGCGGTAAGGGTGTTCGCCCACGTCTTCGAGAAACAGCACGCCCTTGTCGATGGCGGGAAAGTACGGCGAGCCCAGCAGGCTGCACAGCACCGAGAGGTTGCCGCCCCAGAGCACGCCGTCTTTCACACGCGCCTGCACTTCGGCCTCGGCCTTGGGGCGCTGCCAGCCCGCGCCCTCCCCTTGTTCCTGCAAGAGGTCGTCAAAGCAGGCTTGCATGATGTCGTCGGGCTCGGCCTCGGGGCCGAAGTCTTCGCCGAGCGCCGGGCCCTGCCAGCTGATGCGGCCGGTTTGGGCCAGCACCGCTTGGTTGAAAGCGCTGAAGTCGCTCAGGCCCACGAACTGCGTGCCCCCATCGATCGCCTTGGCGATCGCCTTGTAGGGCAAGCCCGGCAGGAGGCGCGTGAGGCCATAGCCCCCGCGCGAGATCAGCGCCACATCGGCGCCGCTGGCGGCAGCGCGGGCGATGGCGGCGATGCGCGTGGCGTCGTCGCCGGCAAAGCGCATGTGGCTGGCCAGCGCGGCCTCGTCCACCTCGACCTCGTGACCCTGGGCCTTCAGGCGCTTCACGCCACGGCGAAAAGCGGCTTTGTCGCGCACCGCGCTGGAAGGGGAAAAAACGTAGATGTGGGCCATGGCAATGCTTTTTTCAGGGGCTGAAGTGTCGCACGGCCGCTTCGGCGATCGCCTGGCCCTGCTCCTGCACAAAATGGCCCGCCTCGGGCAGGCACAGGGGGTCGGGGCAGCCCCGGATCGTGGCCTGCAGCCGGCGCATGACCGGCTCGCCCAGCACCGGGTCCTGCAGGCCAATGGCCATCATGGTTTGGCCCTGCCAGTCGTTTTGCCAAAAGGCCTGGGCCTGGCGCGAAAGCGCAGCCCCCGGTGAATCCGCGAACTCGGGCACCATCGGCGGAAAGGCCCGCAGCGCGGCCCGGTAGCCCTTGTCGGGGAACGGCGCGTTGTAAGCCGCCGCTTCCTCGGGCCGCATGCCGCGGTTGCCGCGCAACAACAGTTTGCCCACGTCGAACAAGGGCTGGCTTTTGCACCAGTCGCGCCAGGCCAGAAAACCGTCGCTCAAGGCCTGCTCACCGGTGGTCAGCGTGGTGTTCATCACCAGCAGACCCTGGTAGCGGGCCGGCGCGGCCATGGGCAGGGTCAGGCCCAAAATGCCGCCCCAATCCTGCACCACCAGGACCACGCGCCGCAGGTCCAGGCGCTCGACCAGCTCGAGCAGCGATTGGCGGTGCACATCGAAGCGGTGAAAGCTGTCTTTCTTGGGCTTGTCGCTCTTGCCAAAGCCGATCATGTCCGGTGCCACCACGCGGTGCCCCCGGGCCAGGAACACCGGGATCATCTTGCGGTAGAGGTAGCTCCAGGCCGGGTTGCCATGCAGGCACAGCCAGGTCAGCGGCGCGTCCTGGGCGCCCTCGTCCAGGTAATGCATGCGCAGACCCGCGATGCAGGGCAAATCGCTCACATAACGTGGCGTCCAGGGGTAATCGGGCAGGTGGGCAAAGGCCGCGTCGGGGGTGCGCAGCGCGTCTTCACGCACGGGATCGGGATTAAGGCGCCGGGGCTTAAAAAAGTCCTTGAGCAGCTGCCCACATTCGGCCGCCCGCACCCCGCCGAGCACCTGCGTCTGGTGGTTGAGCTGCGGCTGGCCGAACAGGTCGAGCACCGAGCCGGCCGCGCCGGTGCGTGGATCGGGCGCACCAAACACCACGCGCGCCAGCCGCGCGTGCAGCATGGCGCCGCTGCACATGGGGCAGGGCTCCAGCGTCACGTAAAGCGTGCAGCCTTCGAGCCGGTAGTTGCCGAGCACGCGCGCGGCTTCGCGCAGGGCCACGATTTCGGCATGGGCCGTCGGATCCTGTCCCGCGATCGGCGCGTTGCGGCCGCTGGCGATCAGTTGGCCGTCTTTAACGACCACGGCGCCCACCGGCACCTCGCCCGCCGCGGCCGCTTCGCGCGCCTGGGCCAGGGCCAGGCCCATCCAGTGCACGTCGTCGGGGCTGGTCGGGCTCATGGGGCCTTGTCCTCTTCGATGTGGAAGCGGTGCAGAAAGCGGTGCAGCACCGGCGCGGCCAGCATCGCGGCCGAGATCAGCGCGACAAAACCGCTGTAGAGCGCGTACAGACCGGCAAAGAGCTTGCCCCCCACGGTCTGCGGTTCGCCCACCGGTCCCATGCCCGAGAGCAGCATGGAGGCGCTCACGAAAGCGTCGATCCAGGGGGTGCCTTCCAGCCAGTGGTAGCCCGCCATGCCTGCGGCCAAGGAGGCGGCCACCAGCAGCACCACCACCAGCCCCGCATTGACCAGGCGACGCCGAAACGCGCGTGCCGGCAGCAGCGGCTTGCTGACGTGTTCGAACATCGGCGGGGGCTTGCTCACGTCGGCGCCACCATGCCCAGCCGCCGCATCCAGCCGGCCAGCGCCTGCTCTTGCGCATTGCCCTCGGCGTAGGCCGCGTGCATGGCGGCATGGGCTTCGGGCCGGTGCTGGTTGAGTTTGACCGCGCACTGCAAGTCGACGATGCGCAGCTCGAAAGCCGTGATGGCGCCAAGCATCTTGCCGGTGTAGTCCTCGGGCAGCGCGCGCCACTGCGCGGCATAGGGCGGCTCGTGGTCGGCAATCAGCTGCTTGAGCAGCGCGTCCTTGGCTTCTTCGCCCTCGAGCAGGCGTGCCTGCACCCGCGCCTGCACCGCCAGATAGGTCCAGGTGGGCACCCGCTGCAGGTCGGCATAGACCCTGGGCGACATATAAGCCTGCGGCCCCATGAAGCTCGCCAGGGCCAGCGGCCGCCGCTGCAGGTGGGCGGCCAAGGGGTTGCCGCGCGCGCAATGGCCCAGCAGCAGGGCCGGCTGGCCGCCCTCTTCTTCCAGCTTCAAAGGCAGGTGGGCGACAAAGGGAAAGCCCTCGTCGTCGGTGGTGACCAGGCTGGCCAGCGGGTGCTCGCGCATGATCGCACCGGCGTGTTCAGGGTGGTCGAATTGGCGCGGCAGGTACATGGCGGCAAGTGTACTAAAGCGCTGCGCTGCGCGAGGCGGCCGCACCCGCCGAAAAGCCGCGATCAGCCCTGGCGCAGGCGCTCGGCCATGGCGGCCAGGCGTTCGGACAGCGCGGCGCGCTCGCGGGCATCAAGCGTGGCCGGATCGAGCGCGATCGCCACCCCGGCCGGATGCTCCAGGCGCAAGGCCTCGCGGGCGCCGGCGCGCTGGCGTCCGCGGATGGCAAAGGTCTGCACCGGGCGCGCGATGCCCTTCATCTGGATCGCGCCACGGGGCTCGGCCTCGACCATGTCCTGCACATGGACCCAGGTCTCGTAACTCACGAGGATGCCGCCGACATCGGCGTTCGATTCGAGGCGCTGCGCCAGGTTCACCTCGCCGCCCAGGATGGTGTAGGACAGGCGCTGGTCGCTGCCGAAATTGCCCACATTGCAGTAGCCGGTGTTGATGCCGATGCGGATTTCGAAGGGCTGGTCAAAGCCCTTGGCACGCCAGCGCTGCTGCAAAACGGCCATGCGCTCTTGCATGGTCAGGGCCATCTCGACGCAAGCGCGCGCGTCTTCCCGCACGCCGCGCGAGTCGGGGTCGCCAAAGAACACCATCATGGCGTCGCCGATGTATTTGTCGATGGTGGCGCCGTGCGCCAACGCGATCTGCGTCATCTCCGAGAAGTACTCGTTGATGTACTCGGTCAGGGCCTCGGGCTGCAGGCTTTCAGAGGTTTGCGTGAAGTTACGGATGTCGCTGAAAAACACGCTGAGTTTTTTGCGCCGCGTCGCGATGCCCGTGTCGTACTGACCGGCCACGAGCGCGTCGCGGATCTGCGGCGGCAGGTATTTGGCCAACTGCTCCGACAGGGTCTCCAGACGCTGCAAGGCCTCGGTGGCGCGGGCACGCTGGGTGTCCGACTCGGCCAAGACCCTGCCCAGCAGCGCATCGCGCGCGCTGATGTTGATGGCACTGGACATTTCGGAGTTGCTGCGTCCCGTGGGCTGCCAGCGAAATTCGCAGGTCCAAACCAAGGCGGTCCAGTCTTCGCCGCAGCGGGTGCGCGAGGGCTCGAAGTGCAGATCAAATTGCCAATGGTCGGCAATGAAGTGCGTGAGCATGCCCACCATGATGCCGCGCTGAAATGCCTCGTGTGTGGGCGCGCTGGTGCTCACGGTCTGCAGCTCAAAGCGGGTCGACCCCAGACGCTTGCAGGTGGCGCCGATGCCCTCGAAGGCGCTGCGCACCGAGCCGCGCACCGCGTCGTTGAAGGCGGCCACATTGCGCTCGAACAGTTCGGCCAGCGCGTTTTCCACCTCGGCCTGGCTGCTGGCCGCACGCACCTGTTCGCGGTAATGCTCGCTGGCCTCGCGCGCGGCCTGCATGGCCGGGCCGAAGAAATTGACGTTGGCCAGACCGAACACATAGAGCGCCTCTTCGCCAAAGCGCAGGAAAGCCGCATCGTGCATGCTGCGGCGCAGCTGGTAGGGGTACCAGGCGTCCAGGTCGACGGACGTGACGCCGTACTCGGCCAGCACCTGCTGGCCCAGGCTGCCGAGCACGCTCATGGTGGCCACGGTCGAAGCGACCGCGCGGCCGGCAACCAGGGTGGGCTGGGCCTCAGGGCTTGGCGACATGCCAGATGTTGTTGAATCCATCACCGGTCTTGTCGCCGGGCTTCTGGTCTTTGGCCCAGAAATACAGCGGCTTACCCTTATAAGCCCACTGGTGGGTGCCGTCGTCGCGCGTGACCACGCTGTAGTCGCTGCCCGCCGACTCGCGCTCCTTGACCAGCAGCGGCGGCCAGTTGGTGGCGCACGGGCCGTTGCAAACGCTCTTGCCGCTGCCGGTGACGTCACGGTCGAAGGTGTAGAGGGTCATGCCGTTGCTGCCCGCCAGCACGCCGTCGACCGCCTTGGCCGGCCCCATGGCCTGGGTGCCATAGTGGGCGCAGGCCCCGAGCAGGGCACTGAACGCCACCAGCACCGTTGTCTTTTGAAAAATGTGCATCGCGTCGCTCCTTGAAGTGGAATGAAACGGTGACCGGAGGGCCGCCGCAAGGCACATCAATTTACAACGCTTGCACGGTGCCTGTCATCTAAGCTCCGCGCAGGTGGGGCCGATGCGCACGCCAGCCGGGCCTGCTGCCCCGACGAGTCTCACTCCCACTCGATGGTGGCGGGGGGTTTGGAGCTCACGTCGTAGGTCACGCGGTTGATGCCGCGCACCTCGTTGATGATGCGGCCGCTGACTTTCTTGAGCAGCGCATAAGGCAGCTCGGCCCAGTCGGCGGTCATGAAGTCGCTGGTCTGCACGGCGCGCAGGGCCACCACGTAATCGTAGGTGCGGCCGTCGCCCATCACGCCCACGCTTTTCACCGGCAGGAAGACGGTGAAGGCCTGGCTGGTCAGGTCGTACCAGCTCTTGCCGCTGTGGCTGTCAATCGTGTTGCGCAGCTCTTCGATGAAGATGGCGTCGGCGCGGCGCAGCAGGTCGGCGTAGTCCTTTTTCACTTCGCCCAGGATGCGCACGCCCAGGCCCGGGCCCGGGAAGGGGTGGCGGTAGACCATGTCGCGCGGCAGGCCCAGGGCCACGCCGAGTTCGCGCACTTCGTCCTTGAACAGGTCGCGCAGCGGCTCCAGCAACTTCAGGCCCAGCTGCTCGGGCAGGCCGCCCACATTGTGGTGGCTCTTGATGGTCACGGCCTTCTTGCTCTTGGCGCCGCCAGACTCGATCACGTCGGGGTAAATGGTGCCTTGGGCCAGGAACGTTGCCCCTTTGGTGCCGTTACCGGCCGCTTTCAGTTTGGCCGCTTCGGCCTTGAACACGTCGACGAACAGGCCGCCGATGATCTTGCGCTTTTGCTCGGGCTCGCTCACACCGGCCAGTTTGCCGAGGAACAGCTCGCTGGCATCGACGCGCACGACCTTGGCGTGCAGGCGCCCTTCGAACATTTCCATGACCATGTCGCCTTCATTGAGGCGCAGCAGGCCGTGGTCGACGAACACGCAGGTCAGCTGGTCGCCAATGGCGCGGTGGATCAGCGCGGCGGCCACGGACGAATCGACGCCACCGGACAGGCCGAGGATGACTTCTTCATCGCCGACCTGCTCGCGGATCTTGGCCACGGCTTCTTCGATGTAGTTGCCCATGATCCAGTCGGGCGAGGCGCCGCAGATGCCCAGCACAAAGCGCTCGAGGATCGCCCTGCCCTGCACCGTGTGGGTGACTTCGGGGTGGAACTGCACGGCGTAAAAGCGGCGGGTCTCGTCGGCCATGCCGGCGATCGGGCAGCTGGGGGTGCTGGCCATGACCTTGAAGCCCTCGGGCAACTGGGTGACCTTGTCGCCGTGGCTCATCCAGACCTTGAGCATGCCGTGCCCTTCTGTGGTGGAAAAGTCCTCGATGCCCTTGAAGAGTTCGGTGTGGCCGTGGGCACGGACTTCGGCGTAGCCGAATTCGCGGGTGGTGCCCGCTTCGACCTTGCCGCCCAGCTGGTTGGCCATGGTCTGCATGCCGTAGCAAATGCCCAGCACCGGCACGCCCAGCTCGAACACGGCGTCGGGCGCCTTGTCGTCCACTTCATACACGCTGGCGTGCGAGCCCGAGAGGATGATGCCTTTGAGGTTGCCGTCGGCGGCGTATTCGCGCACCCAGTCGCTGCTCACGTCGCAGGGGTGGACCTCGCAAAACACATGGGCTTCGCGCACGCGACGGGCGATCAGCTGGGTGACTTGGGAGCCGAAATCGAGGATCAGGATCTTGGAATGCTGCATGGCAGGCGAGGTCTCAAAATTGAAAAGGCGTCTGGGGTTCCAGACGCCTTGGTTCAGGATGCTGTTATTTTAATCGGCCCGGTAGTTGGGGGCTTCCTTGGTGATCTGCACGTCGTGCACATGGCTCTCTCGGATGCCGGCAGCGGTGATCTCGACGAATTCGGCCTTCTCGTGCATCTCGGCGATGGTGCCGCAACCACAGTAACCCATGGAGGCGCGCAAGCCGCCGGCCATCTGGTAGATGATGGCCACGACAGAACCCTTGTAGGGCACGCGGCCTTCGATGCCTTCGGGCACAAGCTTGTCGGCGTTGGGGTTGCCTGTGCTCGACTCCTGGAAGTAGCGGTCGGCGCTGCCTTGCTGCATGGCCCCGATCGAGCCCATGCCGCGGTAGCTCTTGTAGCTGCGGCCCTGGAACAACACGATCTCGCCCGGCGCCTCTTCGGTGCCGGCGAACATGCCGCCCATCATCACGGTGCCCGCGCCGGCAGCGATTGCTTTGGCGATGTCGCCGCTGTAGCGGATGCCGCCGTCGGCGATCAAGGGCACGCCGGTGCCCTTGAGCGCGGTAGCCACATTGTCCACCGCCATGATCTGCGGCACGCCCACACCGGCCACGATGCGGGTGGTACAGATCGAGCCGGGGCCGATGCCGACCTTGACGCCGTCGGCGCCGGCTTCCACCAAGGCCAGCGCCGCCGCGCCGGTGGCGATGTTGCCGCCGATCACGTCGACCTGCGGGTAGTTTTGCTTGACCCAGCGCACGCGGTCGATCACGCCCTTGCTGTGGCCGTGCGCGGTGTCGACCACGATGGCATCCACACCGGCCTTGACCAGGGCTTCGACACGTTCTTCGGTGCCCTCGCCCACGCCCACCGCCGCGCCCACGCGCAGTCGGCCTGCAGCGTCGCGCGCGGCGTTGGGAAAGTTCAGCTGCTTGGTGATGTCCTTGACGGTGATCAGGCCCTTGAGTTCAAAGGCGTCGCTGACCACCAGCAGGCGTTCGAGCTTGTGTTTGTTCAGCAGCGCCTTGGCCTGCTCGGGCGTGGTGCCCTCGGGCACGGTGACCAGGCGCTCGCGCGGGGTCATGATTTCGCTCACCTGTTGGTCGTAGCGGGTTTCAAAGCGCAGGTCGCGGCCCGTGACGATGCCGACCACCTTGCCACCGTCGACCACCGGGAAGCCGGAAACACCGAGTTCATCGGAGAGCGCCATGACCTGGCGCACCGTGGTCGTGGGCGTGATGACCACTGGATCGCGCAGCACGCCCGATTCGTAGCGCTTGACCTTGGCCACCTGGGCGGCCTGCTCCTGCGCCGTCAGGTTTTTGTGCACGATGCCGATGCCGCCCTCTTGCGCAATCGCAATGGCCAGGCGCGCCTCGGTCACCGTGTCCATGGCGGCGGACACGAGTGGCAGGTTCAGGCGGATGTTGCGGGTGAATTGCGTCGCGAGCGACGTGTCCTTGGGCAGGACCTGGGAGTAAGCGGGGACGAGGAGGACGTCGTCAAAGGTAAGGGCTTTACCAAGTAGGCGCATAAGCTAAGGCTCCAAAAAATGGATTGTAGCCGCGCACACACAGGGTTTTCCCGGTCAGCTGAGTGGCCCCTCGGCCGACTCCAGCGGCGCCTCGAACAGCAACACCTTGAGCGCGCGCTCGGCGTCGGTGTCGGCGAAGGCCGGCGGATTGGCCAGGCGCTGCACAAAGCGCAGCGCTGGTGCCTCGACGGCCACCAGCGCCTGCACAAAGTCGCTGGGGATCTCGGGCGCGTTCAGGCACAGCAGGGCCCGACCGCCGGGCGCCAGCAGTTCGGGCAGGCGACGCACCACGCGCGCGTAGTCCTTGCTCGCGACAAAGCTGCCCTTTTGGTGACTCGGCGGGTCGGCCACCACGATGCCGTAGGGGCCCATGCGTTTGACCTTGCCCCAGGACTTGAACAGGTCGTGCGCCAGAAAACGCGCGCCGCCCAGCCCATTGAGCTGGTGGTTGTGCTGGCCGATCGCCAGGGCGCCGCCGGCCATGTCCACATTGACCACCTCGGCCGCCCCGCCCTGCAGCGCCGCCACCGAAAAGGCGCAGGTGTAGGCAAAGAGGTTGAGCACGCGCTGGCCCTGGGCCTCGCGGCGCAGCCAGTCGCGGCCCGCCGCCATGTCGAGGAAGAGGCCGTGGTTTTGGCCCTTGAGCAAGTGCACGCGGTAACGCGCGCCCTGCTCGGCCACCACATGCGGCTCGGGCACGCTGCCGGCCAGGCACAGGGTTTCGCTGCGCCCGCCCTGGCGGCATTGGTAAACCCAGTTCAGCGCTTCGGGCCGCCGGGCCAGCGCCTGCTGCACCGCCGCCAGCTGGGCCTCGGACAGGGGCTCGAAAGCCGTGAGCAGCCAGACCGGCGCGTACCAGTCCAGGCTCAGGTGCTCGCAGCCCGGGTGCAGGCCGCCGCGGCCATGGAAAACGCGCTCGGCCTCGGTGCCGAGCCGGGCGCCGGCGATCGCATCGAGCAGTGCCTGCATCAGTAACCGGCCGCCGCGCCCGGGCGCTTCTTGGCGAACAGGCCTGCGCGGCGCGCGCCCTGCTGGTTGAAGCGCTCGCGGCGCGCGATTTTGGGGTCGACCCGCAGCGCACGGTAAAGCTCGACGCGGTCGCCCTCGCGCAGCGCGCTGTCCCAGCCGGTCTTGCGGCCCCAGAGGCCGGGGGTGAGCGCCTGGCACTCGGCCATGCCCCAGCCGGCGGGCCAGGCCCCCTGGCGGCTGGCCTGCTCGACCGCCTGGCGCAGCGTGCTGCCCGCGGGCAGCGTCAGCGCCAGTTCGCAAACCTCGCGCGGGGCCGGGCTGAAGCAGACGGTGACGCGCAGCTCAGCCATAAACCTGCTCCGCGCGCTGGACGAAGGCGTCGACCAGGCTGCCCGCGATCTTGTCGAACACCGGGCCCACCAGCGCCGACAGCGCGGCGTTGGAAAAGCCGTACTGCAGCGTGAGCTCGACCTTGCAGGCGCGCTGGCTGCCGTCGCCCACCGGGTGGAAGTGCCAGCCGCCCGAGAGATTGGAAAACGGCCCGTCCACCAGCGCCATGCGCACCTCGCGGTGGTCGACGTGGGTGTTGCGCGTGGTGAAGGCCTGCTTGAGCCCGCTGATGCGCAGGCCGATCTCGGCCACCATGCCGTCGGGCGTGTCTTCGAGCACGCGGGCGTGGTCGCACCAGGGCAGGAATTCGGGGTAGCGCGCCACGTCGGTGACGAGCCGGAACATTTCCTCCGGGCTGTACCAGATGAGGACGGACTTGTGGATATTCTTCATACAATCGCGCGTTTGGCTCGATTGTAAATTTCAAGGCCAGCCCCAACTCCTGCCATGGCCACCAAAAAGCCCTCCCCCGCCGCCAAATCCGCCCTGATCGCCGACAACAAGAAGGCGGCCTTCAACTATTTCTTCGAGGAACGCCACGAAGCCGGCATGGTGCTGCAGGGCTGGGAGGTCAAGGCCATCCGCGAGGGCAAGGTGCAGCTGACCGACGGCTATGTGGTCATCAAGGACGGCGAGATGTACCTGATCGGCCTCTTGATCCATGCGCTCAAAACCGCGTCGACCCACGTCAACCCCGAAAGCGCCCGCATCCGCAAGCTGCTGCTGCACAAGGACGAGATCCGGCGCCTGATCGGCAAGGTCGAGCAAAAGGGCTACACCCTGGTGCCGCTGAACCTGCACTGGAAAAACGGCAAGGTCAAATGCGAAGTCGCGCTGGCCAAAGGCAAGGCCGAGCACGACAAGCGCGACACCATCAAGGACCGCGAAGGCAAGCGCGAGGTCGAGCGCGCGATGAAATCGCGCAACCGCTGAAGCCTCGCCGCTTCAGGCCAGGTGCCGCAGCGGGTGGTGGTCGGCCGGCCAGGGGCTCACGAAAAAGCGCGCGACTTCCGAGGTATCCACCGCTTCCACGCGGGCGGGCTTCCACTTCGGGCTGTGGTCTTTGTCGACCGCCAAGGCGCGGATGCCCTCGACCGTCTCGCTCTCGCTGACCGAGCGCAAATGGAAGCAGTGGTGCACCATGTCACGCTCCATGCGCAGGTCTTCGGCCAGGCCCATGCCGCGTGCGCGGCGGATCTGCTCCAGCACCACATTCAGCATCAGCGGCGAGCGCGCGCGCAGGGTCTGCGCGGTTTTCTGGCTCCACTCCTCGCCCGCCGCTTCGAGCGCGTCCAGCATGGCCTGCACCGTGGGCAGTCCAAAGACGGCGTCGATCTGCGGCTGGGGCTGCAGCTTCTCGGGCGCCAGGCTGCCGGGCTGGGCCAGCACCCAGCGCTCAACCGCCTCGCCGCTTTCAAAGGGCGAGCTGACCAGCTTGGCCCAGAGCGTCTCGAGCACGGAGGACGGCAAGGCGATGTCGGCCAGCTTGGCCGCCACGGCCTGGGCGCCGCCCAGCACCAGCCCCGTCAGACCCAGGTACTCGCCCAGGCGGCCCGGGCAGCGGCTCAGGAAGTAGCCACCGCCCACATCGGGGAACAGGCCAATGTGGGTCTCGGGCATGGCCATCTTGGTCCGCTCGGTCACGATGCGCACGCTGGCGCCCTGGCTGATGCCCATGCCGCCGCCCATGACGATGCCGTCCATGAAGGCGATGTAGGGCTTTTTGTAGGTGTGGATCAGGTGGTTGAGCGCGTACTCTTCGGTGAAGAAGTCGCCCAGCGCCGTGTCGCCCGCGTGCGCCGCCTGGTGGAAAAAGCGGATGTCGCCGCCCGCGCAAAAGGCGCCGAACGGCCCCTCCTTGCCCGTGCCGCGCACGGCCACCGCCAGCACCTGCGGGTCGTCCTGCCAGCGCAGCAAGGCGGCCGTGAGCGCACGGACCATGGGCAGCGACAAGGCGTTGAGCGCCTTGGGGCGGTTGAGGGTGATGCAGCCGATGCGGCCATGGATTTCTGCAAGAACATCAGACACGTTTTTTTCTCCAGGCGAAGACTTCGTTGGCGACCAGGGCGCCGAGCACGAGCGAGCCGCCGAGCCAGACGCTGGACGGCGGGGTTTCCTTGGCGCCCCACCAGGCCAGCAGGATGCCAAAAACGATTTCCAGAAGGGCCAGCAAAGCGACCTCGGGCGCCGGCAGCACGCGCGCGCACACCACCGACAGCGCACAGGGGATGGCGAGCTGGAACAGGCCCAGCCCCGCGAGCAGCAGCACATCGTGGCCCGAGGCCTGCAGCGGCCAGGCCAGCGGCAGGGTCAGCAGGGCCGACAGCGCCGCGCCCAGCAGCACCGAGGGCACCAGGTCGAGGTTCAGGCCTTCGGCATGGCTTTTTTGCACCAGCGTCCATTGCACCGCGCCCGCCACCGGCACGCACAGCGCCACCAGCGAGCCCAGCAGGAGATGGGGGGCCCCCAGGCTCAGCTGGCTGCCATAGATCCAGGCGATGCCCAGGCCCGCCACCACGATGGCGGCCCAGGTGCGGCGCGGCAAGGGATGGCGCAAGGCCACGCGGGTGAACAAGGCCGTGACCAAAGGCCCCAGCGCCATGGTGATCAGCACATTGGCCACCGCCGTGAGTGTGAGCGCCACCATGAAGGCGGTGAACATCACGCTCCAGCACAGGCCCGAGAGCCAGAAATACGCGCTGCGCCAGGGCCAGCGCCGCCAGACCGCGCGGCCCTGCCACAGCGGCAGGATCACAAGCAGCGAGACCATGGTGAAAAAGCTGCGCCAGAAGGTGACTTCGAAGCTGCGCGCGGCGTCGAGCTGGCGCGTGACGACGCCGGCGATGGACCACATCGCCGTCACGAGCACCATCAGAGCGACGGCTTGGCCGTGGCGCAGCGGCATGGCTCAGCCCCCAGGGGTCCGGGTCAGGCCCCTTCGCGCGAGGCGCGCTTGCGGTCGTGCTCTTTGAGGTGGCGCTTGCGCAGGCGCACGCTCTTGGGCGTGATTTCGACCAGCTCGTCGTCCTCGATGAATTCGACGCCGTATTCCAGCGTGAGTTCGATCGGCGGCGTGATCTTGATCGCGTCTTCCTTGCCGGACACGCGGAAGTTGGTCAGCTGCTTGGTGCGGGTGGCATTCACCACCAGGTCGTTGTCGCGGCTGTGGATGCCGACGATCATGCCTTCGTAGACCGGGTCGTTGGGCTTGACGAACATGCGGCCACGGTCGTCGAGCTTGCCCAGGGCGTAGGTGAAGATCTCGCCGTCGTCCATGGAGATCAGCACGCCGTTCTTGCGGCCACCGATCTCGCCCTTGTGCGGCTCGTAGCTGTCGAAGATGTTGGAGATCAGGCCGGAACCACGGGTCAGGTTCAGGAATTCGTTGGAGAAACCGATCAGGCCACGGGCCGGGATGCGGTATTCCAGGCGCACACGGCCCCGGCCGTCCGGTTCCATGTTCACCAGTTCGCCCTTGCGCTCGCCCAGCGCCTGCATCACGCCGCCCTGGTGGCCTTCTTCGATGTCGGCGGTCACCAGTTCGATCGGCTCGTGCTTGACACCATCGATGTCGCGGAACAGCACGCGCGGCTTGGACACAGCCAGCTCGTAGCCTTCGCGGCGCATGTTTTCCAGCAGGATGGTCAGGTGCAGTTCACCGCGACCGGAGACTTCAAAAATGCCGTCTTCGGAGGTTTCCTTGACCCGCAGGGCCACGTTGTGCTGCAGTTCTTTTTGCAGGCGGTCCCAGATCTGGCGGCTGGTCACGTACTTGCCTTCACGGCCGGCCAGGGGCGAGGTGTTGACGCAGAAGTTCATGGTCAGCGTGGGCTCGTCGACCTTGAGCATGGGCAGCGGCGCGGGGTTGGCCGGGTCGGTCACCGTGACACCGATGCCGATGTCCTCGATGCCGTTGATCAGCACGATGTCGCCGGGGCCGGCTTCGGGGGTTTGCATGCGGTCCAGACCCTGGAAGGTCAGCACCTGGTTGATGCGGCCCTTGGTGCTCTTGCCATCAGGGCCTTCCATCACCACCACGTCCATGCCGGGACGGATCTTGCCCTGGCTGACGCGGCCCACGCCGATGCGGCCGACGAAGGTGGAGAAGTCCAGCGCCGAGATCTGCAGCTGCAGCGGGGCTTCCGGGTCACCGCTGTTGGGCGGCACGTGCTTGAGCACGGTGTTGAACAGGGCCGACATGTCGGGGCCCCACTGCTCGCCCGGCGCACCCTCTTCGAGCGAAGTCCAGCCGTTGATGCCCGAGGCATACACCACGGGGAAGTCCAGCTGCTCGTCGGTCGCGCCCAGCTTGTCGAACAGGTCAAAAGCGGCGTTGACCACCTTGTCGCAGTTGGCGCCGGGCTTGTCGACCTTGTTGACCACCACGATGGGCTTGAGGCCAAGGGCCAGGGCCTTCTTGGTCACAAAGCGTGTCTGGGGCATCGGGCCTTCCTGGGCGTCGATCAGCAGCACCACACCGTCTACCATGGACAGGGCGCGCTCGACCTCGCCACCGAAGTCCGCGTGGCCGGGGGTGTCGACGATGTTG
>JACCED012243208.1_pt1 | contig 17179 bp, 13 predicted proteins | sample 7455021 | NCBI WGS metagenome assembly JACCED01 (sample SAMN15323456, study PRJNA562643) | freshwater metagenome | isolation source: river surface water | place: USA:Blue River Watershed | collected 2017-08-19 | reverse complement strand
GTGCGGCCGAATCCTTTACTCAAACATTTCGCATGAGTGCGGCAGGATCTTTACGCTCTTGGATTTTGGTGTGGAATCTTCCGGCGAGAGTGTGTCACTGGGGCTTTTCAGTGACGATACTGGGCGCTCTCTGGCTCGGTTATGATGCGGATCCCGAGGGTAATCTTTTCAAAGCGCACATGCTGTGTGGAATCCTTGCGTGCTGGTTTTTGCTTGTTCGAATCTTGCTCGGATTCTTTGGCGGCCGGTATTTGAGATGGAGCGGATTGTTTTTCGGGGTGCGCGCCACCTTCGCGTATTTCCAAGACGTGCTCGCTTGGCGAACCGCCGATTTTACAGGGCTTAACCCGGGTTCTGCTGCGTTTGCTTTAGCAATTTATACCGCAACGCCGGTCTTGGTGTGGACGGGTTTTGTTCTAGAGCTGGCGGAGACTTGGCACGGTTGGCTTTCTTTGGGAGCTGCGGTGCTCATCGGCGTGCATTTGCTCGGACTTCTGCTGCATGCGTTGCGCCATTGTGAAGCGACGCCTCTTGCCATGATTCACGGCAAGGTGAGGGGGATTGAGGGTGACGCACTGCCGGATCACTCGGCGCTTTCTGGAATAGTGCTGGCGGTCCTCAGTCTTGCTTTGGGTTTCCTGCTGTTCTTATGTTTTGACTTCGGCTCAGCTACGCTTGAGCTGCCTTTTCTTCCGGAGTTTGGGTTTCCTGCGATGCAGAAAGGTTAGGTGGACCTGTTGTGGCTGGCGCCTTGCACTCAGACGTTTGCACGGATAGTCTCGAGAGCCTTAGGCCCACTGTTAGGGCGAGGTTTGCATCGAAGAACTGCGGATTGCGGAGGATCAGAATTAATAATGAAGAGTTCAATCAAGGATCCGGTTTATCCATGCGCTGCCGGGCGTTTTTCGCTTCGTGATTTGCTTTTTTGCTTCGCCAATCCGAAGCATCAGGTGCGGGGCATGTCGCGGTATTCAGATCTGCACCTGAAAGTGGGCGAGCCTGTGTTTCTTCGTTACGATGGGGATCTGCGCCCGATCGAAGGTGGGGCAAGATTGAGCGTGGAGATGGTGGAAGTTTTGGTGCGTCCGATGCTTCGGGACGGTGTGTGGGAGGAGGTTCAAGCTGATGCCTTACGGGATGTGGATGCTTCGTGGCAATGGGACGAGCAGCAGATTAATTTCCGGCTGAACGTGTTCAAGGACCATGACGGACCGGCGGCCGTGATCCGTGCGCTTCCGCAGGTGATACCCGCGCTTGAAGAGATCGGTTTCCCCGATGAAACGGTTTGGCGCGATGTATGCGGCCTGCAGAGCGGGTTGGTGTTGCTGACGGGTAACACCGGCAGCGGAAAATCCACGACGATTGCATCGATTCTTAATCACATCAACCAGCACCGGTTCGCGCGGGTGATCACGCTTGAGGATCCCGTAGAGTATATTTTCAAAAGCAGCAACGCGTTGTTTTCGCAGAGGGAGCTCGGTCGCCATATTCCGTCCTTCTCCTCCGGCTTGCGCAGTGCGCTTCGGGAAGATCCGGATGTTGTTTTTGTTGGTGAAATGCGCGATCGCGAGACAGTTGCGCTCGCCCTGACCGCAGCCGAGACCGGCCATTTGGTTCTCTCAACGCTTCACACCCGCGATGCGGCAGGAGCGCTCACTCGGATTATTGACATGTTCCCCAGTGAGAGGGTGAAGGAGATCGCCACCCAACTGTCGATGTCGCTTTCGTACGTGATCTGTCAGAAATTATTGCCTGCCGCAGGCGGAGGGCGTGCGGTTGGGATGGAGGTGCTCAAGAACACGCACTCCGTCGCGAACTTGATCCGAACCACGGCGGTTCACCAGATCCAGACGTTTATCGAGACTGGATCCAAGGAGGGGATGATCTCCCTGGAATCGCATTTGAGTGCGTTGGTGAAGAAGGGCACGGTGTCACTCATCGATGCAATGGATGCTGCGAATGATCCTGCATCGCTTCAGATGCTTCTCAAAGACTGAGGGCCCGGATATGAAATGCGCTGTTCGCAGTCTCAGGTCTTTTCTGCGGTTTGGATCTAGGCCGAGAGTTTTGGAATCTCGAAGCCCTTGCGGTCTTTGCGGTGCAGCATCGCGTTGGCTTTTTCGTTTGTGAGGAAGCGCTCTTTTGCGGGGTCAACGCTGAGATGGGCTCCCAGCGTCAAGGGCCTTGCAGAGAGGTCCACCATGTTTGCCTTCAGGTGCTCCATCATCCTTCCAACTGCCTCGCTTGCGACCGAGTCAGACTTGAGCTTTTCTTTGACCACCTCCGCCGAGCCTGTTTCGCCGAGCCGATGGGAAATTCCGGAGAGATGGCAAAGCGCGGCGGATATGTGACCTTCCTCAGCAGGGCAGGATTGCTTTTTGGTGCTCCTGGTTGCGACGGCCTCAAGGAAGTTCGCGGTATGCGTTTGCTTCTCGCCTTCAAACCACTTCACGTCGCCCTGCTCCGCTGTTGGCTTCACCGTTCCAAACAGGTGTACAAGCTTGCCTGAATTGTCGAAGGCGGACACCGAAGTGTAGTTCGGGATCAGGACGTGCCCGTTTTCATACTGAAGAATGACGCCGATCTGCGACCCGCGGTAGTTGTCCATTTCCTTTGAGTCGGATGCCGATGTGAGGCCGCGGACTTCAAAGTACATGGGCGCCTCCTTGTAGTTGTAAGAGATAAACTGCGTGTTCGGGGTCTCTCCATCGTCCACGTAACCCAGCCTGCCGCCAACGCTCACCACGGAGGGTGGCAATCCATGTTCTCCCATGAACCAGCGGGCGATATCGACTTGGTGGACGCCTTGATTTCCCAAATCACCGTTCCCATACGCCCAGATCCAGTGCCAGTCGTAGTGGAGTTTTGCACGGTTCAAGGGCAGGACCTCCGCCGGACCGCACCAGAGATCATGGTCGAGCCCTTCAGGGAGCGGTTGGGGGCCATCGACTTTCCCAATCGAGGCGCGCCGCTTGTAGCAGGTTCCGTACGCGTACTTGAGTTTTCCTAGAGGCGACCCCTTGAGCCAGGCCGCCGCTGCCTTCAGCCCGCCGGAGGACCGACTCTGCGTTCCGCCTTGGACGATGCGGTTGTATTTTTTCGCGGCGGCGACCAACTGGCGTCCTTCCCAAACGGTATGTGAAACCGGTTTTTCAACGTACACGTCGAGACCGGCTTGGATCGCCCAGATGGCGGCGAGGGAGTGCCAGTGGTTTGGTGTCGCGATCATTACCGCGTCGATCTCTTTGCTCTCAATCAAGCGCCTCACGTCGGTGTAAGTCGTGATCTGCTGGCCGCCTGAATTTGGGTCTGCTTCGAAGGTCGCCTTACCGGCGGCTACACGTTTAGGGTCCAAATCGCAGAGCGCGACCAGCCTTGCGCCTTTGGTTGCGTACGCCTCTTTGAAGAGCCCGGAGCCGCGGCCGCCGACACCGATGCCGGCAATGCGGATGTTGGAGTTTGCGCCCTGAGCTTGGAGGTAAGAGCGGGCGGAGAGAAACGAGGTTGCGCCTGCTGCTGTGAGGGTGCGGAGGAAGGATCGGCGGGTATTCATAGGGGGTGGTTTGTGGGGGGAATTGCCGGGGGAGGGCGCGGCTGCGGGCGCAACCGAGCTAAGCGGAACTGTGGCAATCCGCGGCCGGATTGTCAGTAGGGGATTGAAAAAAAGTTGCCCGGTGTTCTGCGGTAGCGGCACCCCGCCGGGGCGCGCTTCGGGGCTATTTGACTTTCAGCGACAGATTCCGGAACCAGGTTTCGTCGTTGTGGTCGGTGAGCATGAGGCGGCCTTTTCCGGGGGCAAAACCTTCCTTGGATTTGAATTTGCTCGCAGCGATTCGCTCTTTCCACTCCTCGGTCTGGGTGTCTGCTTCGCACGCCAGCACACCGTTGAGCCAGTGCTGGATCTTGCCTGTGTTGACGATGATTTTACTCTTGTTCCATTCGCCGGCCGGCTTGGCTCCTTTTTCCGCGATTGGCGCCTTGATATCGTAGATTGACGCCGTGGTGTGGGAACCACCTCTGAGTCCGTCCGGATGGCCATTGTCGTCGATCATCTGGTACTCGATCCCCAGCCACTCCTTGTTGGCCACCTTGGTCACCCAGTACTTGATCCCGTTGTTCCCTTTGTCCGAGATCTTCCACTCCCACTCGAGTTCAAAGTTTTGGCACTCGATCTTGCTGATGAGGCTGCCACCTTTGCCCTTGAGATGAATGGTTCCGCCGGCCTCCTCGGTCCAGCCTGCGGACGGTGGTTCACCATTTGTGTCCGTGAAATCTTTCAGAGAAAGTGTCGTTGTTTCGGCAGCGTAGGAGAGTGTTCCTGCAGCGAGAATGAGCAGCAGTGAAAGGGTTTTGTTCATGGTCGGGGGTTCGGTTGTGGGTTGAGTGCGGCTGATTTGTGGGAACACCCGCTTAATTGGGAGTCTTTTCAAATAAAATCCAAAGGTGCAAGCATAGCTTCCAGACCCCACGGTATTATTTTGAACGGGTGTCGAATTTTGATTTTTTCGCCCAGCGTTCCGGTTATCAATGGCAGGATGAAACTCCCCTCCGCGTCCGTACTGGCAGTCGTGCTCCAAAGCTTTTCCGCGTTCTTGATGGCGGATGATGGATTCGAACCGTTGTTCAATGGTCGGAATTTGGAGGGCTGGACCCAGCATAGTGGAACAGCCGAGTACAGGGTGGAGGGTGATGCGATTGTTGGGAAAACGGTCTCCGGTACGGGCAATAGTTTTCTTTGCTCAAACAAGACTTACGGTGATTTTGTTTTGGAGTTCGAGTTCCAGGTTGCCGAGGGCATGAACTCGGGCGTTCAGTTCCGGAGTGAGATTGCTGAAAAAGATTTTGAAATCGAGGTCGGCGGCAAAATGAAAAAAATACCGGCTGACCGCGTCTACGGTTACCAGTACGAAATCGATCCCTCGCCGCGCGCCTATACCGGCGGCGTCTATGACGAAGCCCGGAGGGCGTGGTTGTTTGATCTCAAGGAAAATGAAGCTGCGCGTGGTGCGTTTGTGCACAAGGATTGGAACAAAGCGCGGATTGAGTGCAAAGGGGATCACATCCAGACGTGGATCAATGGAGTCAAGGCGGCGGAGCTTCACGATTCGATGACACTCAAGGGAGTGATCGCTTTGCAGGTGCACGGTATCGGGAAGGATAAACAGCCAGGGGAAGAGATCCGCTGGCGCTCGATCCGGATTAAGCAGTTGTAAGACTTGAGCAGTTGCAAGGCTCAGCGGGAGTCTTCGGTCTTCCGGTTTTTTGGAAAAATGGCGGTGGAAATCAGCCGGTGGTCGCTTGCCTCAGCCCACATCGGCGGGGATGCGATGCGCGAGCGTTGCTTGAGTATTTCCGGCCAAAGCCCCCGGCTTGCCATCAGAAAATCGATCCGCGAATAAACGTCAGAGACCCGCCAGTGGTGGGTCCAGCATTCGCCGCGTTCATCGGCAGGGCGCAGGTCGCGCAGTGATTCTGGGTTTTCCCGGTCCCCGATCAGGGAGTGAACGCTCGGTTGGTCTCTGGTTTCGTTAAAATCGCCGTAAACCAGCAGGTTTGTTTCCGGCGCCGCTCTCAGCAGCTGTGAAATGCGCTCCCGCAGCAGGTGAGCCTCCATTCGACGGATCAGCGCTTCTCCATCGGGGGCCGAGAGTTTGCTCTTGAGATGGACTCCGATCACCCGCAGGGCGTAGGAGGGGTTGATCTGAATGACCACCTCCAAAAAGCCTCGCCGAACCACGCTGGGGATCCCGTTGAGTTCGAACGCGACTTGCGGTGAGGAGTGTCGTTCTACGATGGGGTAACGGCTCAGTAGCGCCAGATGACGGTCAGGATCCGGGCCCTCGACAAACTCCGTGGCGCACAAATCCACGCCATCCAATTTGAGTCTGGTTTGGAGCTCCGCGAGAGCGTCCTTTGAGGCCACCTCGCAGACCCCCAGGATGTCCGGTCCGATTGCACGAATCACCGCGCTGATGGCGGCCCGAGAAGCGCTCGGTTTCGGCTTCTGCCCTGTGGCGCCTGGTTGCACGCCGTAATTCTGCAAATTGTATGCCCCGAATACAAATTCCTGGCCCTTCAGTCTGCCTGGCCACAGAAGGGAAAGAAGGGGTAAAAAGAGCCGCAGCCGCATTGCTTTGAAACACATGAAACATGTCTGGTTTCAGGGCAGCAAAAAACCCGCCCTGTTGGGGCGGGTTTAAAAACTGTTGAAACAAACGAGGGAGTTCGTAAACACCCCTCGTATTCCACCCGAGGGGTTATGCGGTGGCCGATTCCTTGGCGGGTGCCGGTGCGGTTGACCTCGCGGAAGGGGCACCGCCAGTGGAGGCGGCAGAGTCAGAGCCGTTCGCAGGCGTTGTGCCGCTCTGAGAGTCGGCGTGCGAAGCATCATAACTGGCGGTTGAGTGCGAGTAATCAGGGATCTGGGACGCGCGAGCGATCTCGTGGTTAACGTCCTCCTTGGCCTTGCTGAACTCCTTAACCGCCTGCCCGAGACCCTTGGCCAGCTCGGGGAGCTTCTTGGCACCAAACATGATGAGTACGATGAGGAATATGATTAGCATATCCGGGCCTGCAAGATTTCCGAAAATGGCGAGGGTGTTCATGGGTTTTGCTCTCGAAACTAGCACTTCAAGCACCCGATGGCAATGTACGATCCATGATCGGGGCCGAATAAGCCATGATTATCCGTCATTGGAACGATCGTGATCTGGTTTTGCTGTGCTTCTATTCTGAGGTTATCGGGCTTCAGCTGATGAGAACTGGGATTACATGAAGCACCACCCGTTTCGCGTCGCTTTCTTTGGGAGGGATTCGCGAGCCGTGGCTCAGTTTCGCAAAAGTATGTCAAAAAACGGTTGTTTTTGGAGCGGCGGATAATTGTAAGATGTTAATTTCCAGCATAACTACCCTCGAGGGCGCGCGCGTTGGAAGAAAACGCCGGAAAGATGGCACCCCCCCGTCGGGATTGTGGTTGCAGACCGACGGGTCCCCGCGGGCTTGGTGAGCAAGAGTGACGATGGAATGTTGCGGCGCCCCCTTTTTACGGCATATCTGAGGGATGTTTCCCCACCGAATTCCCACCGTTTTCCTAGTTATCTTCGCTGCTTCCATAGCGCAAGGTGCTCCTTCCTTTGCCGATCCGTCTCCCCGTCGCTATGAGCTGAGTGCTCGGGCCAGCGAAGTCGACAAACGGGCGCAGGCGCATCCGGAGATTGATTTTTTATTTGAATCCAAGGGCAAGCCTGCCGATGTGCAGAATGCGAGCGTGGATACGCGCGTCGAGCCGAAGGGAAAACTGGTTATCTGGTTGATGGGGCACAGCGCCCCGCTTTTTGAGCGCGTCAACAGCTACGGGCTTCATGCGATGCGAGTGCATTACGCGAACGGATGGTTTGGAAAGTTCGGAAAAATGTCTCCCGGTACGGATGACAAGCTGCTGGGCAAGATCCGGCTTGAGGCCGCGACCGGCGAGGATTTCAGCGATCTCGTGCGAATTCCCAAACCTGACGGGATGATGGAGCGGGCTCATCAGTTTCTGAAGTGGCTCGCCAAAGAGAATCCTCAGGGAAAGTGGGAGCAGTTTTTAAGCGCGGATGGCAGCGGGGTGGATTGGAGCAAGGTGATCATGGCGGGAAGCTCTCATGGGAGCACCACTGCTGCGCGCTTCGCCAAGCACCAGCGGGTGGACCGGGTGGTCATGTTCTGCGGTCCCCGCGATCAGTTTGAAACATGGCAGTCGCTGCCTTCGGCTACCCCGCAAAGTCGTTTCTTCGGGTTCTCCCACGTGTTGGATAGTGGTTGGAGCGGGATGCACTACTGCAGGTCCTGGGAGCTACTCGGCCTGCATCAGTTCGGCCCGATCGTGAATGTGGATCGGGAGAAGGCGCCTTACGGGAAAACCCGGCGCTTGATCACCGATGCGGATGTGAAGGGAGACGAAAAGCGGGCTCACAGCAGTGTGGTTCCCGGTGGAGCCTCACCGAAGGATTCCGAGGGTAAATTTCTCCACGAGGACGTGTGGCGCTATCTCTTTACTCAACCGGTTGAAGAAACGGGCGCTGAAACGCCAGCCGATGAGCACTGCAAGAAGAACCTCGCGCCGTAATCAACGCAGGCTTTCTCCGCAGGCTCTCTCCGCAGGCTCTCTCCGCAGGCTCTCTCCGCAGGCTATTTGAGGCTGGAGAGGTACTCCACCAGGTCCCGGAGCTCACGTTTCGAAAGGACAGCCGCAAGAGGCGGCATCCCAGATGGACCGAATTCGCGCGATTTGATCTTCGCTTTTGAAAGCTTCTCGACGGTTCCGCCCGGAGGGATGAGCGAAACTTCAGTGTCGTTTTCTTCCTTCAAGATCCCAGCGTGCAGCGAGTTGTCGGTGAGCGTGATCATCACGGTCTCATAGCCCTGCGCGATTTTCGCGTTTGGATTCACGATGGACTCCAGCAGGTACTCACGATTGCCTCGCGACGCCACGTTCGTGAGGTTCGGGCCGACTTCCGCGCCTTCGTTCCTCACCTTGTGGCAGCGTGAACACGATGCCTCAATTTTCTCCATGAAAATTTTGCGCCCCGCTTCCGTGTTGCCGCCTTTGAGTGCGACCCTGTAGGCGGCGAGGGGATCAGTGGGATTCAGCCCTGCCGTGTACCGGGTGACGACGTCTTTCATCGACTCGGTTTTTTCGAGGGCTTCCAAAACCTCAACCTGCAGGGGTTCCGCGAGCTTTTTGTTGAGCAGTTGTTCGGCTAGCGACGCAAGAACCGCTGTCGCTGCGGGATCGTTCAGCCCCGGGATCGCGCGGATTGCGGCCTGCTTGTCTCCGACACTCCCAGTATCAAGGATCTTCCGGATGCCCTCGATTGCCCCAGGGAGGTGCAGCTCCATTTGCAGGCGGATTGCCTCTTTTCTGAGGGCTTCGTTGGAGTCCGCGGCCGCGGTGCGTACGGCGTCCGGAAGAGCAGGATCGCGAAGCGCTGCAAGCGCGTTCAATGCATCGGCGCGAAGCGAGGCGTTGAGCTTCGAGTTGGCAACCCATCCCGGCAAATCCACGCCACTCCCCGCGATCTTGTACTGCGCGATCAGCTTCAGGGCCGCGCCTCGCGCGGAATCGCCCTGCAGTTCGAGGGTCTTTTGAATCACGGGTTGAAATGCCTTCACCGCGACGGATTCTTTGCGCTCTGCCAGCGGTCGGAAAAGGCCGAAGACCCTGTCCAGTGTGGGCGGCTTCGCCCAGGTGGCTAGGTAACGCAACGCTTCGACTCTTAGCGTTTCCGGTCCCTCCGTCATGGAGGCGAATTGGGCGATGGCCTCCGCGTTGGAATCTTTTCCGAGACGAAAGTTGGCGTTTAAGACGCGCCGCAGAATTGCATCCCTCGGCGAAGGCTCCTCCTTGGTTCCAGCCGGCAGTTTACAAAAGGTGGCGAGATTTGCCGAAAGGGCCGCGACCGCTGGCAGTGCGGCATCCACCGACTCGTCATGGATCGCGCGCGCTGCCTCTGCGACTACGAGAGGATCGCTGTCTGCGAGAAAGGCTGCCAGTTCCGCGCTCTTGATCCGACGAAGGGCCACCACGGCACCCAGACGCACTGCGCGGCTTTCGTGGGTTGCGCAGGCACGGAGTGCAGCAGGAGAAGCGCATCCCGCCAACCCGATCGCGGCGGCGTGCCGCAGCACGGGGTCGGAGTCGTTGTTTTCCTTCAACATCTCAAGCAGCGCCGGTGCCGCTTTTTCGTCTTTTGCCCGTGCCAGAGTGATCGCTGCAAAGGAACGGACTCGCGCGCTGGGATCCTTCAGGGATTGGACGAGTGTTCCGAGGAACTCTGGTTTGCGGAGTGTTTCCTCCGGAAGATCTGAAGCGGTCTTCAAGGCCTGTGCTCGGATTTCGACTTCGGAATCCTTCATGAGAACCGGCAGAAGGCGCGGGGCGTCCGCTTGGTTCGCGCGCGCAAGCTGTCCGAGGCCCCAGATTGCGTGTATCCTCGCCATCGCTGGGCGCGCGGATTTAGCCGTGTTTTCGAGCACGTTGAGATCGCCGCGTGCAGCGATTTCAAACTGCGCCTCCTGTCGCACACGCATGTCTGCGTGACCCAGCAGTTCGGCGAGTTCGGCGAGCGGACGTTTTTCCATGCCCTCTTCAATGAGCTTTTTGGTGCGGATCAGCTCGGGGTCGGAGGCGTTTTTCTCCATTGATGCTGCGAAGATCCGTCCCTTGCCGGTCATGCCCCAGCCGTTGACCCAATCCAGCAGATACAGGCTTCCGTCGGTGCCGAATTCGACGTCTGTTGTGAGGATGTTCCAGACGGGCTGCTTTGGCTCGGACATGGTGAATCCCGCTCCCTTCGGCGTGTTGGTCACCGACAAAATGCCGCTGCGGGCCGGGGTTCCGCTGAAGTTTGCCAGGAAGAAATGGTTGTGCCATTCCGGCGAGAGGCCCGTGCCGGGGTGGTAAGTTAGTCCGCTCGGCCCGTTGCCAAGAATCGCCACGGGCGGAAGGTGGTATGCGGGCTGGCCCGGCCAGGCTGGATAACACAGCCGCTCCGAGAGCCACGGGCCGCGCCGCTCGGGCTCGTTGATGAACTGCCAGCCAATGCGCCAGCCGCTGTCGCTTTGCGGTAGAACATAAACCCAGCGCGCGGGGTCACCCGCGTCCGAGTTGTTGTCACCCGTAAAGAGGTTGCCAAACTGATCGAATGCCAGTTCCTGCGGGTTGCGCAAACCCACGGCGAAGATCTCAAGTTTAGTTCCGTCCGGATTGCACCGGTAGACTGCGCCCGTCTCCGTGTTTTCAACGTGACTGCGGTCGATGGCTGTGGCATTCGCCCCGCGATCGCCCACGGAAAAGTACAGTCGCCCGTCAGGGCCCATGCGCAGACCGTGCAAGTCGTGGCCCAGGAAAGCGGTTCGGATACCGAACCCCTTTGCGAGCGAGGTGCGTTGGTCGGCGGTGTTGCCCCCCTTGGTGTCTTTGAGCAGCCAGAGGTCGGGGATCGAGGTGAGATAGACGTTGCCTTTTCTCGCGAGGACACCCGCCGCAATCCCGTCAAGCGGCCCGTTGAACCCCTCCGCAAAGATCTTGGAACTATCGGCTTTCCCGGCTCCCTTGGAATCCCAGAGCAATTGGACGCGCTCGGAGTTCTGCGCGTTTTTCGCAAGGTCCACCTTCGGGTCGCCCTTGAGGATCGCGAGAAACGCGTCCAAATCTTTGCTTGAAAGTTCCGCTTCCAGCCAGTCCATGTGCGCGCGGATATCGCTGACCCCGGCGTGGAGGCGGAAGGTTTCGGCGACATACCAACGTCCTTTTTCATCGGTTGCGAATGCGACGGGATTTGCGAGGAGGGGTTCTGCCGCCCACAGGCGCAGTTTCAGCTCCGGGATGATTTTGAAACTTTGGATGGAGTTCTCGGCCTCGGGGGATGCATCGGCGATTTTGGGTACGAACCCGCCTTGCTTAGCGACCTCCACCTGGCGTTCATCGCCTGCGTGCAGAAGGCTTGGCAGAAGAATGCTTGCGATGACGGATGAGAACTGTCGGCTTTTCATAGGCGGCTGTGCGTCGATGGTTGGTGAGCGTGGCTGGTTCTGTGCTTAAGGAATGCAGTAGAAATGCAGTGCGGGCGACGCCCGTGAGGGACGTGACTTCGCTGTGGGCTGGGCGGATTGCTCGCGTTTAACGGGTTTGGCTTCGCCAGAGTTTCGCTGGCAAAAGAGAGATCGCGATGAGCGCCAGTTGGCTCGCGACAAAAAGCATCAGCCAGTTGAAAGCAGCTGACATGAATCCGTAGGAATGGAGTCCGATGCCAAGGAGGTTGACTCCGAACCACGACCAGGAGGTGATGATGTTGCCTCCAATGGCGATCGCCATCAGGGCATTCCCTTTTGCGAGACCACCCCAGCGCGCATGCAGAAACAAGGCGTTCCAAAGTACGATCATCAGAGCCCCGTTTTCCTTCGCGTCCCAGCCCCAGAATCGACCCCAGGATTGGTCGGCCCAGATCCCGCCAAGGACGGTGCCCACGAAACTGAACAGCGCGGCGAAGCACACGATGCCATACACCATTTTCACGAGCGACTTGCCCATGTCGTCGGTGAGCGACTTCGTAAAGAACCCCAGCGTCACATAAAGCACGGCGAGAAGCCCCGCCACGAATGTCGCAGAGTAGCCGAGGGTCACCACCACCACATGCGTGGCCAGCCAGAAGTTGGTGTCCAGCACGGCCTGCATCATTTGCATTGTATCGCCGCTGAGCGATAGGTGGTGCGCAATGATCAGCGTGAGAAATCCCGCAGAGGACGAAACCATGACGCCCACGCCGTTTTTCCAAGTCCGCTCAAGGAGCAGTCCTAGGCAGCATGCCCCCCATCCGATGAACACGGCCGAGGAGTAGAGGTTGGTGACGGGCGGCCTGCCCTCAAGGACCATCCGGTAGATCAATCCAGCGGTGTGGATAAGGAGCGTGACGAGGGTCAGCAAATAGCCTGTGCGCCGCAGGGAGGCGAAGCTGGACGGTGCAAGCGTGAAGATCAGCGCGCAAAGTCCCGCCAGCACGTAGAGCACCATGGATTTGTAGAAGGGCTCAAGGTGGGTGAAGGTTTGTTCGCGCTGAGATTTTTTCAACACCATGTGCTCTGTCGAAGTGAGAGTCTGAATGTAGGACTCGAGCGCTGCGTTAAATGCCACCGGATCGTTCGCGCGGTAAGCCGTGCCCATGCTGGCGTAGGCTCGGACCGCGGCGGGCACTTCGTCGCCCCGCGCGATGTTGAACATGGCCTCCCCGAGCTTGGTCCACTGCCGGCCGGCTTCGGTCCCTGCGTTGTTCAGCGGGGCGATCACAAGGGGCGGGTCCAGTTGATTCATCACGGACGCTCTCTGCAGCTCGTTGATGAGATTATTGAGGGCGCCCTCATTGTGCGGTTGTCCGGCCTGCTGAAGCTTCGCAGCCTCGCGCCCCGCGGGCACGGAGGAGATGAACGATTGCAGCTCCTTTTCCCAGTTGGTTGCGTTCTGGGGCTGCACGGTGTTTTGCAACTTCATGTAGAGGCTCACGCCGTTCCAGAGTTGCAGCACCGCACGGTCAAAGGCGTTCCTGTTTGCTTGATCCATCCCTTGGGCGCGCCGCGCTTCGTCCCGCAAGGCTTCCATGTTTACGGTGATCTGTTTCCAAGAAAAATGCTTTCCGTCGTTCTCCTTCGCGAGATCAGGTTCGAGCGGGAGGCCGAGCAACCCCTTCAAATCCGCATTAACGATCCGGAACACGGGGCGAGTGTCGGCGGTTTGTTGGTTGAAAAACATCTCCAGCATCCACTCCGAGGCTGAGAGGATTTTCGGCCTCTTCGACCAATCCAGCCAAGGTTGGGTGTTGAGCGTTTGTTTCTCGCGCAGTTGCAGAAGAGTGTTGCGGGCCACCGAGTCCAGCGGCTGCGTACGACCGTTCGAGAGGCATGGAAGGCTGCCGAATCGGTTCGAAGCGATCACTCCCGCTTTATCCTTGGGGGCGCGCCAGGCTGACAGAATCCAAAGTCCGCAGACGGCTGCGACAAGAATCGGGATATGCTTTTTCATCAAGCGAGTTGTAGGAGTTTTTGACCGGATGCAGCCCCTTCAAGGTGGGGCTGCGGGATTGCGTGGGCGCTCTGGAGCTTTTAGGGGGCGGCGGGCGACTGCGATTCTGAGGCGGCATCGGTCGCCGCTGGGGATTGCCTCTGGCGCGGTTTAGAAAGGAAGCCAACGAGGTGGTACATAAACTGCCAGAGCATCCCCAGTGACACGACAGCGCAGCCAAGGTAAGGCGTGATCCAGCTTGGATTCTTCACCACTTGCAGGGAGCTGGTGCCTTTTCCTCCATTGAGCTCCCGTCGCCCCATTTGGTGCTGGTAAAAAGTCAATCCGCCGTAACGCAGCGGGTTGTTCATCGAAATGTCGATTTCCCGTTTCTCGCCTTTCGCGGAATGTTCAAGCAGCACGCGGCTTTGGAAGTTTTTCGGGATTTCCGTCCCGGGATATACGTCGTTGGTGGTTTTGAGAAGAGTCAGTGAAAAGGGTTGCTGGTAGATCTGACGCCGCAGGGAAAGCCGGTACGTCTTGCCTCCGGCCGTTACCTCTTGCGGCTTGAACCAGGGCGAGAAGACCCAAGTTCCAAGGGAGGTTTCTTGCGAGAAAACCTCCACTTTCACGTAGGGGTCGTTGCGCTGGTCCATGCCGTGTACAGCCGGAAGGGGATTCAGAAGCGCGTTCGATCCGGCGCCTTGAGTCGCGCAACTCGGCAGGGATTCGAGGGGCAGGGTTTTCCCGGCCGCAAACTGGGATGCCGTGTACTTGCGGGCGAGCGCTTGGGAGCCGGCAGCCTCCATCGGCGGGAGCATTTGGAAAGCCTTGAGCATCTGCTCGCGGAAGGCGGCTTTGATCTTCTCCCTAAACTTGGATTCCCGGCTCGGGTCGGCGGCGATCCGTTTCGCGGCCGAGACAATGTCGGGGTCCTTCTCCCCAAATTCAGAAAGCAACTTGCGCCACACCGCCATCCGCCCGTCATTTTCGAGGGCGCGCTCCGCCTCGGCGGCTAGCCCTTCCGCGGATCCATACTTGGACTCCAGCATTCCGAGTGCGGACATTTGCATCGACGCTGCTTCCTTGATGGATGCGTGGGAGTAAACTTCGCAGTTGGCGCCGCTCTCAAGGATCCGCATGCGGAAGGGTAACTCGGGGCTACTCAGCTCCCGCCCCATGACCAGCGCGGGCTCCAGGAAGGAAACCACCTTCTCCTTGCCCGCCTGCTCCGAGGGACTGAGGGCGACGAGTTCGATGTCACGGTGCGACTCGGATTCAGCGCGGGTGTCGCCTTCCATGAAACTGATGAAGCTCTCGCGGGAAAGCAGGTCGGTCGCAAGCTGCCCGAGGAGCAGGAGGCTGATCCCTGCATGGGTCATGTGGATGCCCGCCTTGCTCCACTTCATTTGGAACCTCTGAATGTGAGCGGTCACCAGGTTGATGAGCAGTGAAAAGCCAAGGGTGTAGCCGCCTGCGAAAACAGGCGGGACCCACCAGGGGTCGCCAGCACGCTTGAGCACGATGTAGCTCTTGAACCACCGCGTTTGCGCCTCCCAAAGGCCCTCGTGCACCTGCGCGAGCGTTCCAAGAAACACTAGTAAAGTGCTCAGGACCAACAGCACAACGGTGAGTTTTAGGGATGAAAGGAATTTCCAGAGGCGGTTACTCATGGGCAGGGCGAAAAGGAGACTCGGGGGAACGGGAGAGTGTGCCACCGCTAGGTCAATCCTCCAGCCAAAACTAATCTTAGCGCGACTTTGCGAAGCTTAAATGTGAGGAGACGTTTTTTGAGCCCTGCGAATCTGTAATATGCTGATTACCAACGCAGCAAAAGCTGCTGATTGTGAAATGCCCTATCGCAGAGTTCATCGCGGCGGCGGTTTGCGGATTTCACGTTTTTGCACCGCCCAAGCATCACTCTTTGAATACTTGCAGAAGGAGACTGTGCGTGGGCTCGCGGTTGACCAAAGCCGGGTGGATGACAAAGCCAAAGGAAAAGCTGGCACGCGTGCTAAACAAAATTTGCGCGTTGTAGATGCCGTAACGGCAGTCTCTGCAGCCCGGTGGGAGGCGAGTATCAGAAAAGTGGATTGTCAGATCATCAGAACGGACTACCGCAATCGAGAGGGTTCGACTCTCATCCGGAAATTTCAAAATCATTCGAATATACTGCAGGAAATTCCAAGCGATAATGAACTCAGAGAAGGTTTTCATGAGGCGTTTGTCTCTCTAGTTCGCGAGGAACCCGCGTCGGATCGGTTGCAGCTATCCATTGCAAACACTACCGGATTCAGCATGGGACGCCCTGTTATCGGCCGGATTTTGATCGGCACTGAGCGTGTCCGCCTCGAGGCTAGCAGCGCGATGCATCATCAGAGCCTCAAGGCCCAGTTCGAAAAGCTCGCCGGCTCGGCGCCGTGTGTTGTCCATCAAAGAAGTCGACGAACGGTTGGTTGCGATGCTCAAACGGTATCCAACCTTCGAGGAAGCAGGCGTGGCTGTTGAAAGAATCTTTCCCGGTGTCCTCGACTTTACTTTTGACTTGCTGGAAAACTCCGTTGGAGAAGCCGCATCATCCTTCGCCGCGATTCTGGTCTCCAGAGCCTGCATTGTCATGGCAGTGTGTCAACGCCCAGCTGTTTATTTGGATCTTGCGGAGATTGACCGCCGCTTGCTCGAAGACTTGAGTAGAGTTTCAAAAATCGCGGACATGACTGGCAATGGCAAACACGCGGCTTTTGAGAAATGGATCGCGGAGTCGCCGCAGCCCAATTTGACGCTTTCCCTTGTCGGTCTGATGATGAATACGTCCGAGGGCGTTTCAAAAAAGCACCGTGTTCCCCGTGAAAAACAGTTCGTGATTTTTTCGTTTATAAAGTCGCTGATCCTCGAGCTATCGCGTGCTCTTAGTTGACTTTGTTTCTTGCCGGAGGCCATTCGGATCAGCCGGGTGTTTTCAAAGATCGTGAATCTGATTGCGAAGACAAAGCTCGAATGGCGGCGTGATCGACGCTTCCATCTCAAATCAAAAGTGCTGCGGTTGTTCGGCGGGGCTTTAAGCTGTCTTTCCGGCCATGATGGACGAAGCTTCTCGTGACAGGTTTTTCTTTCGGGTCACCATTGCGTAGGTCCGCTCAAAAACTGCCTCCATTTGAGGAACGGTCTGCTCCGTTGTGAAATGTTCGAGGACCCTTTGTTTTCCTGCCCCGCCCATCCGTAAACGCAGGGCTGGCTCCGCCACCAGTCTGCAGACTGCCTCCGCCATCCCAGCGACATCACCCATGGGTACGAGCAGTCCTGTCACCCCATCCAATACGATCTCAGGAACTCCACCGCCGTGCGTCGCCACCACGGGTTTCGACCCGAGCATCCCCTCGGTGATGACTCTGCCAAAAGGCTCCTCGAGGATCGAGGCGTGGACCACGACTTCCAGCGAGTCTATCGCGCTCGCAACATCCTCGCAGAAGCCTTGAAACTCCACGCAGCCCTCCAATCCCAGATCCCTGACCTGCTGTCTTAGTTGCGCCTCGTATTCGTCTTCCCCGAACATGGGCGATCCGATAATTTGGAACCGGGTGTTTGGGAATCTCCGGTGCACAACGGAAGCTGCCTCAAGCAAGATGTGCTGCCCTTTCCATCGGG
>JACCED011297523.1_pt1 | contig 17182 bp, 18 predicted proteins | sample 7455021 | NCBI WGS metagenome assembly JACCED01 (sample SAMN15323456, study PRJNA562643) | freshwater metagenome | isolation source: river surface water | place: USA:Blue River Watershed | collected 2017-08-19 | reverse complement strand
AAGTCAGTACTACTAGCAGTTAGTCATATCATCAATAAAGATGATTGTGAGGACATAAATGGTTTTCCATAGTAAGAACTCACTTTACTATGGCATACTGCTTTTAGGCCCTTGTTCACAGCTAGTATGACCATCATCATTACTAAACATGTAGCTTCAAGGCCACCCATACCGGACATCACACGGAGAACATTGTAGTTGACAGCATAGACACGCACCTTGGCAGTGTTGGTTCCCTCAACGGTGGCGTTGGAGAGAACAAGCTGAAGAGTAGCGTTGTCAATGCGAGAGAAGTTGCAAGTGCCACTGGGCTGGTGCTCCTCGGGTCTCAAAGCGAAGGAATACACGTTGATACCAGTGTCAGGGGCACGAGTGTGGTGCTGCCAGGGCTGAACGAGGTCAAAGTAAGTGCCTTCACGCTCAGAGAAGCGGTCCTGACCGTTAAGCTGGAGCTTAGCAGTCACGACGGGGTTCTCACCCCAGCAGTGGAGGTCAAGAGAAGACTCGGTCAGAACAAAGGTTCCGGCATCAGAAACACCAGAGTTCATGAGGTTGGCACCCATGTTGGGAGAAGTGTAGTTCTCAGCAGCGCCGACACCTCCCTGCCACCAGTTGGTAGTAGTGGTGGGAACATCGGCAGAACCGGCGTCAGTGAAGAGACCAGAAGCGTTGATGTAAGAAGCGGTGGTGTTGGCAACAGAGTCGTGGCTTCCGAAGGCGTGGATGGCGTTGGGAAGGGCGTCAAGAGCGTCGGTGTAGTTGAATGGCTGAGCGCCGAGCAACTTGCACAGGAGGGACTGGCCTTCAAGAGAAGAGCAGTAGTCAACGTTCTTGTCGGGCTGGACAACCCAGATGAGTTCCTTGCAAGGGTGGTTGAAGTTGAGCTTGATCTTGTTGGAAGAAGAACCGACAGACTCATCACCAGTGAACTGGAGCTGCTCAATCAAATACTCGTGGGGGTTCTGGGCCATGCGTCTGCGCTCATCAGTGTCAAGGAAGATGTAGTCAACATAGAGAGAAGCAGCAACAAGGGACTGGTTGTAAGCCTGGGTGACCTTCTTGGAGCCGGTGCTGTCAACAAGGGAGTTAACAGCCCACAAGCACTCATCAATGGCGCGGATGTCAAGGTTGATCTTGACTTCGTGGTACTGAAGGGCAATGAGGGGCAGGGCGAGACCGGGGTTACGGCAAAACCAGAACTGGAAGGGGACGTAGAGGGTGGTCTCAGGGAGGGCGTTGCGGGGGGCGCAAACCTGGCGGGGAGCGCTGGAATCGCAAGGGCCATCAATGTCGTTAAAGGAGGGGTCAGTGATGAAGGTAAGCTGAGTGGTGTTACCGATCATCTTGAAGTATCCGCGCTGCTGCTCGGAGGTCATGGTGAGCTGGTTCCAGATGTGCATCCAATCACCGTACTGGCGGTCAATGCGCTGGCCACCGATCTCAACCTCAACCTGAGAGATGAGCTGCTCACCTGGGAAATCAAGCCAGCGAGCCCAGACACCAGCACCGGTTCCCTTCATGGACTGGTTGATCTCGGGGAGAGTAACCTGAAGGTAAGTGCGGTAGGCCAAATCACCATTGCGAGAAATGGTGCAAGTGACACGGCGACCGAAGTCAGCCTGGCCGTTGAAAGTCTGTTCAATAGACTCCATGGCAAAGTTAGTGTGGCGCTTGTAGGAAACCTTCCAGAAAGTAATCTGAGGGTTGCCGGTCAGGTAAACGTCCTGAGCGCCGTAGGCAACAAGTTGCATTAATCCTCCACCCATTGTATTATAGCTTTTATACACTTACCAAAGAAAAAAATTTTGGATTTTAACCAATTTCAACATTTTCAACATTTTTATTATTTTTTATTATTTAAAAGTTCCTAAATAATAACATTCTGCCTACACTTTTTTTTCTTTTATTCTAAACAACCCCCATCTAACTAAAATTTCGTTCTAAAAACTGCAGTAAGTATTCATCGGACAAAACCTCTTTTTTATTTCCGTGATTTTTACTAAATATATATTTTTCACTTGTTTTTTGCACCCCCCATTCGTCATTTAGTGCGTTTAAAATGAATTTCATAATACAGATTTCTTTATAGTTTAATATGTCGCTGTGTTCTTCAATATAATCACGATAATTCATTTTAATTACACATTCGTCGGTTACAGCAAGATAATTGCCGTTGTCGTTTTTCATAATAAAGTGGTCGCCGTTTCGTTTTACTTTCCAGCCGTCTTCTAAATGATGGCGCACAAAAATCATGCGAGACACTTTATTGTGGGTTAAGTCTTGTGTTGTTAACCCCCCGAATATATTTTTTTCTACATTTATGTTTGTGGTGTTTGTATTTGATGACGTCATCTTGTTGTAATCTTGTTGTAATCTTGTATATGTATCTATTGTATTACAAAATGTGTAGAAAACAAAAATATAGTTTTCACGATTTCACAATACAACAAACAACAATACAACAAACAACAAACAACAATACAACAAAATAAAATAATATTAAAAACTTATTTACATTATTATGTAATAAAATCTCTCTTTTACATACTCCCACGCTTTCTTAAAACACTCATCCAACCATCAAAAAATCATTTCAACGTCATCTAAAATATTATTCCTTTTGAAATCATGCCTTCTTTTAAATACAATCCAAATAAAAAAATCGTCCTGGATGAAAAAAGCATAACCACGCTGGACAACAAACACAAGGAAATCCAAGCGGAATTTACAAACATACAAGAAAATGTAATACCGACACTGGAAGCCGAAAGAACTGAATTAAAACAGCGACTAAAAGAATTCAAATCGGGCACAATCTCTCTATCCGTAGAAGAAGTTATGGAAATACGGGACAAAATAAAGGAAATCAAAGAAACAATCAAGGCCCATAATTCCAATTTTAAAAACTATTATTTAAACAACAGCCAATACATATTTGAATACTTTGAAAACAAAAAGACGATTACCAATGGAACCGGCACAAACAAAACCAAAATATTAAATGCGTTTTTTAAATTACCGGAGGCAACAAAAGAAGAGGAAATGCACGTGATAAACAACAACAACGTCCAAAAATATTTGACAAACATAGACCAAGCCTTTATTGATATAAACAAATATGTGTATGCCACGGACATATGCCGCTTCTGCAACAAGGGAGAGATGATTCCGGTGGAACACGAAGGCATATTGGTGTGCAACCATTGCGCCAAGCACATTATGTATCTTATTGAAAACGAGAAACCGTCCTATAAAGAACCGCCCAAAGAAGCGTGCTTTTATGCGTATCAACGCATTAATCATTTTCGTGAAATCATCGCGCAGTTTCAAGCAAAGGAAACAACGCTCATTCCGGATGTGGTGCTGGAAAGCATAAAACAGCAAATTAAAAAAGAACGAATTGACATCTCTCAATTCACAAACAAAAAAGCCAAAGAAATCTTGAAGAAATTGGGATACAACAAGTACTACGAGCACATCCCGTTTATTAAGGACAAACTCGGCATCAAACCCCCGATTATGAGCCCGGAATTAGAAGACCGCCTGTGCAATCTTTTTATGGAAATACAAGCGCCGTATGCGAAATACTGTCCGGATGACCGGCTGAATTTTTTGAATTACTATTACACCATATACAAGTTGTGTGAATTGTTGGGCAAGTATGAATTTTTACCGCATTTTCCCATGCTAAAAGACCGCGAAAAACGGATAGAACAAGATGAAATCTGGCGAAAAATATGTGAGGAATTAGATTGGGAGTTTATCCCCACTTTGTAACCAATTGTTTCGCAAAATCACGGTCGCTAGGGTAATGCACGCCCGCAATAATGCGGGAATTCGCAACCTTTTCCGCAACATCCATAATAGCCTGTGTCTTAGTGGGGAATTGTTTGCACAGGATTGACGCTAAATAATAGGCTTGATATGCGTGGCCCGATGGATAAGACGGCGTTTTATTATTTTTCAACGGGAGCATCGTGCCATTTTCTAGATTTATTTTATCTGGAAGCACCTGGAATGGTCTAGCCCGATTATATAAATATTTATGAAACATTAGCCACGCAGTTGGCGCCGGCCTCACCATGATGCGTTTCATCTCCTCCAACGGCATATCGGTCTCGGGTATAACGCTTTGAAATGGCGCAGCTGGGTTTTCGTCTGCCAGTATCGCGAATTCCACGTCGCTTGGCATTCGTTTTAATATGTAGTCATTTAGAACGATTTGGGCTTCTTGTATGTTATTGGGATATACCGGTATAGTGGGATACCACCAATGATACCGTGTTTGCTGAATGAATAGCACACATACATAAACAACCACAAAAATGATGCGTCTATAATATACCATTGGGTCTGATTGAATCAGATTATTATATGAATTGTTTAATTTGTCTCTTAATGAGGCAACTACCAGATGTTCTTTTTTTGAGGATGTCATATATAATAAATCATTATAAACAAAAAAAATATTTAATAAAGATTTAAGTTTATTGTGTGTAAGACATATACTACACACCATAACATATTCATATTCATATTCATATTATTCATATTCACAATAACAATCACAATCATAAAATGTGGGACAATAAACAAAATGCGATTTTTATGGGTATAATTTCTACATTTAGTATCGCGTTTCACAATGTTTATAATTTATATGACTACACAAACCCGACCATTTGTAATATATTGCGTAAGCCAGAATGCGGTTCTATTGTATATTCGGTGCTTACGTGGACAATATTGGTAGGGTGGTATGAATGGAATAGATGGGACATCCACTCATTTATATCAATCATGATAGCAATGACCGCATTATTTGGGGTATTATATTTTGACGAAACGCATCAATGTCACGTGCCAATTGTGTATATTGTTTTTACATCCATGCTATATTTTATGTTTGTAAATAGAAAATTCAGTCCTGTTTTACAATATTTATGTATCAGTCAATTTATTATACTAATATTACTAATCATTGATTATCATTATACAAAGAGAAACGTGTTTTTGATGGAAGTGTCTGCCGTTATGGCGTTTGTATTGTATTATTGTTATTTACACGTGATTCAATTTATAGACCGAACAGACCGAACAGACCGAACAGCAGACCAAACAGCAGACCAAACAGCAGACCAAACAGAATAATATAGAAAAACAAATAAAAATATTATTTCAATAGAAAATATATAACAAAATGAAATATATATTGTTTCAACACATATTTTTATTATGTATGCTCATCTCATATATTTTTGCGATATGTATCGTATATAATGCATATGATTATAAAAATCCAACAATATCTAATATACTTTGTAATCCTAAATGTTCAAATGTAAAAATAATAATGATAATCATGATAATATTTACGTTATTTTATGAATTATTTAGAATGGACATAATTTCACTAGTAAGTATTATAATATTGATAATAGGAATATATGGTGTGTTATGTTATGATGAAAAAAGTAAATTACATGTATATTTTGCATTTATAGTTCTTTTAAGTATGTTATATTTTACATATTATCATTCATTTTATTGTAAATTATCAAACAACATGTTACGTCATTTATTTTTTATACAACTAGTCTTTGTAGTATTTATGATTATAAATTATATATATATTGATAAATGGTTGTTGATAAATGAATTATGCATATTGATAATATTTGCAATATATTATTTATATTTACATTATTTGAATTGTATATCGTAAGCGGTTTTAAATATTTTATCCATAAATAAATTAAAACCATAATTTACATTAAATTTTGTATGATGTATTTGGTGTATATTCTGTTTATGTATACTTGAATGTGATTCTATGATTGTATTGCATGTAGCATATGTTCCAACAATAAACAATTGTAATAAAGAAAATTTAAGTATTATATGTAAAAAATATATTGAACCTAAATTCACAATGATTGCATCAAACGGATGTGCATATAATGCTAATATTCCTATTGTATTTTTAATTTCGTGGTGTTGTTTATGATATTTGTATAAATATTTTGTATGTAATAAACGATGAAATGTATAAAACCATATTTCACCTATAAAAATATTTATGACTAAATGTAATATTTCTATATCATAACTATAATACTCAACAATAATAGGTTGGTATGTTAAAATACTCCACGTACTTAATGGTAAAAATATAAAAACATTGTAAAATATAATTTTTATTTTAAAAAAATCAAGTTCTTTGACATATGCTTCTTTATTATTGTTAAAATCATAATATGATGAAACCATATATAACCATACCGCATAAAAAGGAAATATGATATTGTACATTCAATACTTAAATAATATTATAATTATACATCTAAATTCATAACATTATTTTATATAGAAATCCACTTTACACGTAGATGTTTGAGTAATTATATCCGTCCGCCCGCACAGTTCATACAAAGATACCAATCGCATATTGAAATAAAGCATCCCCTCTCTTATAGGGGGATACGGTTTCAAGCATTCGCTAGTTTATAATTTACAGGCGGAGGGGGGTGGGGAAGCCGACAAGGTTGGCGCCGATACCGAAACCAGCACCAGTGCGAGCAGAAACAGCAAGGCTGGGAACATAAGTATCCAAGATGCTGAAAGTTGCGGCGGCGGTAAGCGCAATCAAAGCAACTTCATCAAAGGCCAAAGAACGCTTGGGGATGGCGTAGGCAGCAATAGCAACCATAATACCTTCAACCAAATACTTGATGGTTCTCTTAACCAATTCTCCTAAATCAAAAGCACCGACAGACATATTAATGTATATTATAAATAATATGAAGAAAAAAAGGATATCCCATAAAATGAATAAATCAATATAATGAAATGCGTATAAATGCTTAAAAACACATATAGTAATTAGTTATATTCACATTCCAAACATTTTACATTACAAATAAATGTCAGTATTTAGAGCAAATAATGACGGCACCCCTTCTGGCGTGTCGCTCCAAAAACGCCCCGACGGTTCCGCGAATCCTCACTATGTTGATTTGCTTGAAGAAGATAAGCCAATCGCCGGCCAAAAATTTGCGTGTCTTTCTTTTGTGTCGCCAGAAGACATCCTAAAACAGAAAAACCACTTCTTTTTTGAGAAGTTTGTGCAGCAATGGGAACTCGGAAAATCAATGGAGAAATTTGTTCAATTTCTAAATTTTGTTTCATACAAGTATCACATTGATTTTGAGAAGTTGACGGAGGATTTCCAGGAATTTACCAAGGAAGAAAAGGCACAAATTCAGAAGAGCAGCATCTATGATGATTACAAGACTTTCCTGGACAAGAATGAAACGGAGTTGGAGGAGGAATTCGGCGAGAAGCACAATTTTCAGACCTCTATCCGCGGGCTTAAAGTGCGGGGCGTGTATGCAACCCAAAAGGAAGCCGAATTGCGGTGTCAGATGTTGCGGGAGGTGGACCCAAATCACGACGTGTTTGTTGGGCCGGTTGGGCTGTGGGTGCCGTTCCATCCCGAGGCATACAAGACTGGGCGCGTGGAGTACATGGAGGAAACCCTGAACCAGTTGATGTCCGAAAAGAAGAAGAACGAGGAACACGCCAAGGTGGAGTTTGAGAAGCGCGTAAAGGAATCAAAGATGAAGGCAATTGAAGAGAATAAACGCATTGCGGAGAAGTCTGGAAATAAACTTACACAAATGGTGACGGAGGACGGCAAGTTGGTTGGATTGACGGAGGAGGGCGTGCCCGAGTCTTCTGAATTCACCCTGGATGACGTGCGGAAGGAGTTGTTTGAAGGCGGCATTGACCCCAAGGACTACAAGAGCACATAAACAATGATACAATAACAAAATACAATAACAAAATACAAGTCGGTGTAATTATATCATAAAAAATATGTGTGTAAAATATATTACACCACACATATTTAAAGAAAATGACATTAAATAAACGGTTAGCCAATACATTTGCCACGCTTTTATACAACGCCTGTGAAAAAGGCGATTTAGAAACAATCAAATATTTTGTAGAAAGATATTCTTCCCCCAAGTATTCTTATCAAGTGATACTCCCGCTTTCTACTTCGGCAAAATTTGCGGCGATGAACGGGCATCTGGAATGTTTAAAATATTTAGTGTCGGTCGGCGGCGACATTCGCAAAAACGAAGAGCACATTACATTAGACTTTATGATGAAACGCGTAAAAGACAAAAAATACACCGAAATAGAAGAGTTTATTAATCAATGGATATTGGAAGCAAATACTGCGGCATTGGATATATCATCATGAAATCTTGAACCGAACCGGATTATTTTCGGAACAAAGGGTCGCATTCTTTTCCATTACACGTAACGTTATTGCTATACAACTGAACAAACCCGCATGTTGCGCACGTAAATACCTTGAACCGATTGTTCAAAATATTTACACCCAAAAATGTCTTTATTTTAGTTCCAAGCGTGAGTGTTTTCACGATAAACGTATCTTTGTTGCACTTTGTGCATGTCAGCGTATGCGGATGTTGATTCCCTCCCTTTTCATAACTTATTTTGGGGCGTGAAATCAACGTTCTCCCGCCTTTCAATGTGTGTTGTCGGCGATTTGATTTGATTCGTCTTGTTTTTGTGGTTGTGTTTGTGTGTAATGTTGGCATATTTTGATATACTATATTACGATAAAATACTAATGAAATCTAAATAAACACAAAAATAATATGATTTATAATACGATACGATACATACGACACAATATAATACGAGACAATAATGACAGCAACCGCAACAACAACAGCAACAACAACCGCAACAGCAACAGCAACAACATCCTCCCCCTCAACAACAACAACACAAATCCAAATCCATGAAGACATCCACCGAAAATTGCAATATTTCATTGACATTCGCAAAATCCCCAACATCATATTTCACGGAACATACGGATGCGGTAAGAACACAATTTTAAACCGCTTCATACACTCCATTTATCAAGGCGACAAAGACGCCATTAAAAACTATGTTATGAGAGTGAATTGTGCGCACCGGAAAGGCATCATATTCATTCGTGAAGAACTGAAATTCTTCGCAAAGGCCAACATTGATTTAAAAGACGGCGAAATATTCAAAACCATCATATTAACCAACGCAGATAAACTTACAATTGACGCTCAATCGGCATTGCGACGATGTATTGAATTATTTAGCCACTCCACGCGATTTTTCATATTGGTAGAAGATAAATACAAGTTGTTAAAACCAATTCTCTCTCGGTTTTGTGAAATATATGTCCCCGAACCGGCAATTAATGGAACTGTTGTAAATTTACACACCTACAACATCAATCAAGTGTATCAAGCCGTGGATAAAATGGAAAAACAACACTTGGATGCGCTGAACAAAGAATTCACGATGTCGCCGCATCCTACAAGTAGCCACGAAGATGTGAAATCCTTGTTTTTAAAGGCAACGGCGTTGTATGAAAAGGGGTACAGCGCACTGGACTTGATAAACTACATTGAACGCTCGCCGGATATTGAAGAGGGGCGTAAATACGAATACTTGATTGCCTTTGACAAAGTGCGCCGAGAGTTTAGAAACGAGAAGTTGTTACTTACTTTTATTCTCAACTTTTTGTTATTTCGTTGTGATTTGAATTTAGAAAATATTTCATTTATGTAAAATATGGACGATTACTCCGTTACCACGCTTCACGAATCAAAGAATGAATGGTGTGCTCGTTTAGTGAATATTCTTACTCCTCACATCATGGAAGGGTTTCGTTCCATATTTGAAGAGGCTTACAAATTGTGTAAAAACAACAATGAAACCGATAAGTACTTGATGACCTTTCAGAACTTTTTGTCTCGGGTGCCGAAATGGAACCCGACAATTGTGCAAAACGAAACCAACCGCATAAAGGAGCGCAGTCACTGCGGCTATTTAGAAGACTTGATAACGTGTGTTCATATTGTGCAGTTGAAGACAATGACCGCTGCCAGAGCAGGAAACAAGCAAAAAAAAGTGAATATCCCGATTCCACAATTGACCGAGTTTATTCACAAAGTGTATATCAATTCTGCGCGCAAATTGTATTCAAATGTGTATATTTTTGAGCGCGGAATCCCGCCCTTGGTTGTCCAGAAAAACAACCGGGAATTTGAAATTATTGTGCGCGAATGTATATTTAATACAATTCGTGAAAACATTCCGATGGAGGACTTGTTGAAGTTGTATATGGACGACTCCATTGAAGATGCGATAGAAGTCAGTGAAAAGGAGGAGGTTATCCACAAAGAAGTCATTGCCAGCGAAAGCACGATGGCGGAGTCATCTAGACGGCGACGTTCCGGTGTTGGAAATAAGCCAAGTGGTATTAGCGGTAGCAGCACCGGCATAAGCGGCATGAATAAAAACACAGGGCTTTACAATGACCTTTCAGACCAAATTGCTTCTTCTGAAACACCATCTTCCTCTAACCAACAAAAGCAAGGGGTTTCATTTGGAGAGAACCAAGTAAAATCATTTGAGCCGGAATATGAAGCCAAACCACGGCGATTTGGAGATGACGACGACGACGATGAAGGGAGAATAAACATTGGCGACAGCGTAAATTTGGATATATTGGATGTACATTCATTGAACCAGTCCCAACATTTAGATGCGCCCCCGTTGTTAGATGACATTGAAATTTTATAAGACACCATTCGTAAATCGTAAATCGTAAATATAATATATAATATATAAATTATAAATTATAAATAAAGTATAAATATGGGTAATCTGGGACCTGAAATTGATTTGGATAAAAAACTGGACACAAATGATATAAATTTATTTTGGATTAGTTTTGGAACAGTATTATTGTGGTTATTATTATTAGTATTATTGGTTGTAATGTTGTTTTTTTTAATTCCATTTATTTTTAACCCTGCGACATTGAAGCCGGATTTAGGTGCGATGGCAGCAAAAGCGGCAGAAGAAGCAGCAGCAAAAGCGGCATCAGCATCCGCATTAGGAGCAGGATTAGGAGCAGCAAATGCGGCATCAGCATCAGCATCAGCATTAGGACCAGGATTAGGAGCAGGATTAGAAGCAGGATTTAATCCAGCATCCGCATTAGGAGCAGCATCAGCATTAGGAGCAGCATCCGCATTGAATCCAGCATCCGCATTAGGAGCAAATATGCCACCAATATCAACCGGAATACCAGCAGCACCAGTATTACCTACACCAAAACTACCATCAGCACCCGCATTTAAACCACCCTCGGTACCAACGGTACCAAACCTATTACCAGAAAACAGAATTTAATACCTTTGATGCGTTAAACCGTTAAAATGTTTCTTTTAGGATATAATAAATGACATCATCCACCTCATCCACCAGCAATCTTTTTATTGTCGGCTTGGCAGTCGCAATCGTATATTTTTTATTTAAATTCCTTGAAATGCGGTTTATCAATCCAGATGAATCCAAACCACTGAAATTAATGGTGCGGGATACACTAATGGTATACATATCATCCGTTATTGGCGTGTTTGTGCTTACCCAATTCAGTGTCGCCGACGCAATCGGAGAAGTGGTAGACGCTACTCCAAAGTTTGTGCACGCGCCGGCATTCATAGATAATCCCGGATTTTAATCCATCCAACGCTTAGACGCTTAGACGCTTAAACGCTTACCAATATATCCACATTCATAAACAGCAACTTCATTTTATTATTTCTCGCAGTTTTAGACAATGTGTTGTATTTTTTGACGGTTATTTTATAGTCATCAAACAATGCTTTATTCACTTGTGTTGCCGGCACACAATTGTGGACTGTTCTGGCAATCATCTTATACAATTTAAAATCCAAATATCTCTCTTCGCCGTTGGATTTATACAAAATATTGCGCCCTTTATCATCCTTTATCCACGATACAACCAACTCCGCAATCTCATTTCTGGCAACAATCTTCGCCTCCTTTTTTATGTCGTATATGAAATAGTCATATAAAGAACACCCTAAGCGACACAAATCAAAACTGTAATTTGGCTCTACAATTGGTTTTTTAGGGTTGTAATAAGGCTCAATATTGTATTGCGAGGTGGCATCACCATTTGGACTAAAACTATCGCTACAAAACACTTGCCCCTTGAAGATGTAAATGGAACGGCCAAAGTCAATGATTTTGAAAATGCGACCAAATGTAGGGACTTTATAATACTGGTTGTCGTAGTGATAAAAGATGTATTCCTCTTCTGTTTCTACAAACATTACATTGTTTGTATGTAAATCGTTGTGAGTGAAGGAAAACAATTTTTGGTAAATAACCAGCGTCATTATAATTTGAAACAATGCTGATTTCCATTCATCGTCTTTTAATTCGTCATCTGCGACCATCAAACTATCAAGCGTGTTTTTACACTGTTCAAGAAGGATGGCTTGGACCGGGAAGTTTTTTATTTTAGCAATAACCTTTTCTTCATCGTCATCGTCGTCGTCATCGTCATCGTCGTCTTCATTATCATTATCATTATCATCATTATCATTATCATTATCATCATTATCATTATCATCATTATCGTGTTCTTTTTCATTGATTTTATTATCATTATCATTATCATCATCCGAATCACAATCCATTGACGAATTGTTGTCGTCGCTTACCCACGAACCGGTGTCATTGCTGGTATTATCATTATCAATCTCCGCAATATCACTCTTTCTGCTGTCGCGCGACGTGTTGGACGAACAAGAAGAACAGCTGTCATCATCATCATCCAATGCCGCCGGAATACAATTTGCTGCGTCATTATCACTTTCAATCATAATAACATCGTGTTCGTCTAATAGAGAGATGGATTCAAGATGATTCTGGTTCTGGTTCTGATTCTGGTTCTGATTCTGGTTCTGGCTCAGATGAGTATCGGCACTGTCAGAAACACTCACACCCACAACGCATTCCTCAATCAAATCATCCAATTCAAGCACCGCATCATCTGTTTGAATACACAACTGTTTCCGATTGCGCCGGGTGTCGCTCATCATAGTATTTATATCAAAAGGACAATCCAAGGAAAAGAGGCGGTCAATGTTATTTACAAAATACGAATTTTCAGACAAATATTCAATGTCGTCATACACATTCATCACAAATTCGCTTTGATGACATAAATATGTGCCGTAGTAATCCAGGCCGTGAACAATCCCGCATTGATGCAAACACTGACTGGTTAAAAATGAAAAAAACGCGTCAACATACGCCATGTTGTTGTTGTCTAGCACCTTGGGATGGCACTGGCTTGGCGTAGAATTATATGACGGCAGATTCATCAACACCGGGTCTTTCACGTCATACTTGCCGGTCATGTATTTTAACGGGTCAAGTAAAGGCGAATATTTAACAAACACCGGCATATTGATGATGTTTCCGCTGTCATCACTCACGGTGCATTCTAAATGATTGGGGGAGGTGTCTTCCAGGGATGCGGATAACGCTGTATCAGTTTCCAATCCCAATCCCAATCCCAATCCCAATATGGAATGTATGAAATAGTGTTGATTTAATTGGATGGAATTGTAGTTGTGTTCGTTTATATCAAAAAATCGTTGATAGATTGGCACATAATTCTGCACGTTAGACAATTTAGTGTAATTGTTTTCCAAGGTAGTCGTCGGCATTGCCTTTGTTTTACGATAATGCATTGATATAGATGAAGATGCCATCTTCTAAAATTTTGTTAAATATTAATGGAATGGTATGAATGGTAAATAGAAGTTATATTGTAATTTTGAACGGGTTTAGCACTAAATATGCGTTTGTTTAATGTTGTAAAAGTAATTTATTTTATATATAACTAAATTTTGGATTCGTTTGTATAATATTATATAAAACCGTACAACATGAATCTTGAATTAACCAAATTTGATATGCGGTCTATTAGTTTTAGACCGGACGAAAATAAAGGGCCCGTTATTGTGTTAATCGGAAGACGTGATACCGGTAAAAGTTTTTTGGTTCAAGACTTGATGTTTTATCATCAAGATATTCCGATTGGAACTGTGATTTCAGGAACAGAAGCCGGAAACGGTTTTTTTGCTGCGCACGTTCCTAAACTTTTTATTCACGATGCTTATAATTCTGCTATTATTGAAAATATTCTTAAACGACAAAAAGCAGTTTTAAAGCAAGTAAAAAAAGAAATGGAAACCTTTAAAAAAACGTCAATAGACCCCCGGACATTTGTTGTATTAGACGATTGTTTATATGACAGTAAATGGACAAAAGACATTATGATGCGCTTATTATTCATGAACGGGAGACATTGGAAGATAATGTTAGTAATAACGATGCAGTATCCGCTGGGTATACCCCCCAATCTTAGAACAAACATTGATTACGTCTTCATATTGCGTGAGCCATATATTGCCAACCGAAAAAGAATTTATGACAATTATGCCGGTATGTTTCCCACATTTGAAAGTTTCACACAGGTAATGGACCAATGTACTGAAAATTATGAATGCCTGGTGATTAACAACAATGCAAAGTCAAATAAATTACAAGACCAAATTTTTTGGTATAAAGCACAGCAACACGGTCCATTCAAATTGGGTTCAAAAGAGTTTTGGGAAATGTCCAAGGACTTAAATTCCGATGACGAAGAAGATGCGTCATATGACCCAAACAATGTGAAAAAGAAAGGCGCCGGGCCTAAAATTAATGTAAAAAAATCTAGATGGTAGTATGGTAGTAGGTGGGGTATGTATTACTAGTGACCACCATGTAAAAATGTAAAAATGATTTAAAAAAACGTGATTGTAATGATATATATAAAATTAAAATGAAGATTGTAAATTTTCTATTTCTTACTCTTGCTCTTTCTGCGGCGACTGCTTTTGCCGATATTAAAGCAGATATCTATTCTAGTTCAACATGCAGTGGAACGCCACAAGAAACAATGGTTTATACGTTAAATACTTGCAAGGATTTTTCCCAAGGTGGACAAACTGCTTCTATGAAACCCACTGTCTGCAATTCTACTTGGGCAGAAGTGAATACATACATGGGAACCTCTACATGCACAGGAAATCCAATCTCAACTCAGACAGGTGTTCCGGGAACTTGTTTCAGTGATGGTAGTGGTTCATATGTCAATATCAACTGTAACTATTTACCCAGCCAAACTGTAAAATCCGGAGCATCTGAACTTGTATTTGGTTTGGGAACTCTTTTTGTTATCATTGTTGGAAGTTTATTCTGAATATCTTGTTAAAAAAAAATGATGACACTAATTCCACTGTGTCTTTTTTTTGTTTTTTTGTAACACAAAAACACAAAAACTCAATCCTTCGTCCTTCGTTCTTCGTTTACGAACTAAACTCGTGACTAAACTCGTGTTTCTTCACGCTATCAGGAACATTGTTCGGGTATTTGCCATATACACTAACGCAAGATGCGGCGTCAATTGACAATATATGATTCGGGTTCGGGTTCGCCAATTGATTTTTCAATTCACCCCAATCACCATTGTGATTCATCAATGATACGATAGTGATACTGAAAATGTGTTTCGTATAGTAATACGAGAAATGGCGGTTGATACTGATTCGCAAAACATCCTTACCTTCAAACAGTTCCTTTATTGTTTGCCTGGATGGTTCGCCATTCATATACCAATCCAGAACCTTTTTTATAACGACGTTGTAATGTAAATCTTCATTTTCAGGAATATTGGTGTTATATTCATTCTTAATATGAACGTCAAAGAAGAAGCGATACTCATAGCAACAAGACGACGCATCCGCATATTCATGAATAAAGTCGGCTATATTGTTGCGTTCGGCCAGTATGTACATCGCATCTTCCACATCCGGGGTTGCTTCTTGACGCTGAAATACCATTTCGGTGGTGTAGTTTTGCTGTGTCTTGATTTGATTAGAGCCGCTGAATAAATCGTATTCCATTTGAATGCTTATTTGCGTATCATAACTAAGATAAAAATGAAATCAATTTTTTGTCATCTCATTGGAATTTTGAATTTTGAATTTTAGACCTATTGTTATTGTTATTGTAATTTGACTTTTGTAAATAGAGGAAACAACCAAATACATATAAGTAAGAATGAAACCCCAACCACTGCGACATTATATGGTATTTTCATATCATTGATAAAGATGTCAAATGCGTGACATACCCAAAAGATGAACGATAAAGAGAACGAGGGTTGTAATTGTAATAAATTCATGTTGATTTCGCGAGGTTTGTCGGTCGGTCAATATGAATTCTATTTTATGAATTATAATAAAATCAATTTTATTGTTTTATGTTTTATAGTTTTATAGTTTTACACTTTGATGCTTTCTTCACGCGGTTTCACTGTCTCGGTTGCCGATGGGATTTGAGACGGCGAACTTGTATAATAATAATTCGTGGTGTAATAATAACTGCGAGGCACGTCGCCATAACTGCTGCCTACCAACGTTCCCGACGCAACATCGCTCTTATATTTTACGGGGGAAGGCCCCGGATTCATATAATTGGGCTGTTCTAATTGCGACACAACTTTGGCCGGCTCGTCTTCCGGGTCTATCCAACTGCCGTAATATTTTCTATATTCTGCGCCATTTTTCGCATTTGGATTTGCGGGGTTTTGGCTGGCATACACACCGCCATTTGTCGGGTTGTTATTGCCGTACCCATATGCGGATTGTGCGCCAGTGCCGGGTGCCCACGACGACGGTTCATTACGAGACACCGTAACCAAGTCCCCGGTATTGTATTTTTGCCCGTTGAACGGCATCGCGGTACCATCCGGCAAAAACTGCCCCCATGACGCAACCTTGCGACAATCCGTATCAAACTTACAAGCGTTGGTATTTCCGCCAGAATTGTCGCACGTCCACGGGCATTTATACATCAACAATATATCATTCCCGCTGACGTCTTTTACAATGTTGCCGGATGCGTCTTTTTTATATACTTTTTGGCAATAAGTGCTACCAGTAGATTTTGGCGGAACACATTTATTCACATATTCGTCATTCCCGTATTGCCATTTTGCGCCGTCATACCACGTATCCGGGTGGGTGCTGATAAACGAATCCCAAATTGCCTTGGCTTGTTTCACTTTTTCCAGCGCATTTTGGACATCAACGGCGCTGGTGGGGCTCGCCTTGGCAAAATAGTTGTATCGTTGAATGGCGTCTATGTAGTT
>JACCED011562423.1_pt1 | contig 17185 bp, 19 predicted proteins | sample 7455021 | NCBI WGS metagenome assembly JACCED01 (sample SAMN15323456, study PRJNA562643) | freshwater metagenome | isolation source: river surface water | place: USA:Blue River Watershed | collected 2017-08-19 | reverse complement strand
GGAAGGGTGGTCTCAATCGCCATTGACCATCAACGCTCCACAACAGCACCACTTGAAAACATTCGCCAGAAAGCCCCCTAAGTCTCAGGGATCCTGCGGTCCGTGCGAACCTCTGCCCCACAGGGCCAGGAGCCCCAAAAATGTCAGGTCCTGCCGCTCAGTGATTGGCGGCATTCGGGTCGCGCCCGCGAAAGCCTTCGCATAGGCCAGCCAACGCTGCGCATCTCCGCCATGCAGCCAGATTGCAGAGATCTTGTAGCGCTCAATGAGCTGCGCAAGCAAAGCGGTCTGCGCAAAACCGAGACCCTGCTCAATTGCCGACTGTGAATCCCGAGGAACCTGTTGCGCATTCGTCAAGGCTTGCGGCAGGCTGTAATCGAGCTGACGTGTTCCGACGCGCAGACTTTCATGCATCAGACGAATTCCTGGCAGGATCCAGCCGCCTTGAAATACAGTACGCGTCAGATCCTGCTGAAATAAAAGATCAAATGTAGTCGCGGTACCTGCACTCACCACCAGATGGGCCTCGCCCGCAGCCATCACGCCAAGGGCTGTCAGTCCCGCACCGGAAATCCAGCGGTCCGCGCCAAGCTGCGCCGGCGCATGATAGGCGCTGTCATAGCTGCGGTGTGTACCAGAGAGCGTGACGCGGGCTTTGCTGATCCAAGGCGGCGGTGGTGCGGTGCCCGTCAGGGCTTGATAGGCAGCTGCGACCGTCTGTTGAATTGCGGTTGGCCCAACTGAGTTCCATGACATGCCAATTGTTGATGAGGAGCCTGTCGAAGATTTTGCAATCTCCTCGCGCCAAAGCCTTACGAGAGATGCAGCATCTGCCTCAGCATTTAGCATGCGATGGTTCGGCCCCATCTGCCAAGTGGGATCGCTCACGCCGGGCGACGTCTGCGCTGGGCAGTAGGCCAAGCAATGTTTAATTGCTGAGTTGCCGGCATCAACCAGCAACACAATCTGTCCGCTCATCGCTTAGGCCTGCTCATCATGCAACACGATCTCCCCGCAACGAAAGCTCGCCCACCTCGATCAATCGCTCGGCGCCATCGATCTCCAAACGCAGGGCACCAGAGTGGATGACGCCACAATTGCGGCCAGCTGCCAGCGGCTCGCCGCTTACGGGATGAATCACAACTACCCGCTGATTAGCATAGAGATCACGGCGATGAAATTCATCCACCCAGGCCTTCGCATCATCCAGCTCAGAATGCTCACATAGGCCCTCGACTGCCGCCGACAACGCCATCACGATCGTCTCAGTTGGCGCCTGTGTTACGCCGAGATCTTCGAGCGCAATCACTGGCCGATTGATGTCTGGAGGGCTTGGCCATGAAAAATTAATGCCAATTCCAGCAATTAACCACCAGCGGCCCTGGATCTGATGACGTGACACCAATACACCGCCGAGCTTTCTTCCTCTGGCCATAATGTCATTGGGCCACTTCACACCCAGCATTGCATCCGTCAGCTGGAAAAATTCTTCTAGCGTCTGCATCACGGCCAGACTAAGCCGTAGCGGCCATGCGGGATTTGGTGCTGCGGGCCATGGCCTGACCGATTCGGGCCAGCCCAAGGACATCGCCAATCCACCGCGGCTGTCGATCCATTGCCGGCCATGGCTGCCAATGCCCTGGGTCTGGGCCGTTGTCCAGAGCCCGAAGGGATCCCGATGCTGACTCGGCGCGGAAGTCAGCCGCCGCAGCAGCTCCCGCTGAGTCGAATCAATCGTCGCAAGCCGTTCGCAGGGCCACATTCTTGGCATCATAGCCGCATGTTTCGGCCTCTCCCATGCGCATAGGACGCGCAGCCTCTCTCGCCATTGCGGCCCTGCTCTACGCAGTCGGCCTAGCCCTCATCACGCTGTCGCCGCTGACAGACTGGCGTTTTGTTCCCGAGGCCCCGTGGGGATTTCTCAGTCAGCCGTGGCCGAAATACTGGACTGGCTTCGATGTGTTGGTCAATCTACTGGCCTACATTCCGCTCGGGCTGCTGGCGAGTCGGGCAGTCCTGTATCGCTATCGTGATTCTGCTTGGGGCCCCTTGCTGTCATTCGTTATGGCAACTCTAGCCTGCACGCTAATTTCAATTTTTCTGGAAGGGCTGCAGACCTATCTGCCATCAAGGCGGCCTTCAGTTCTTGACGTTGCATCAAACGCCACAGGCGCGATGGCGGGGGCCTTTATCGCGAGCGCCTACGCCCAAAGCATCACGCGGCTACAAATCACGGAGGCCCGGCCCATCGAGATCGGCGGCTTGGCCCTGCTCGGCCTCTGGCTAATTGCCCAGGCGGCCCCCCAGCAGATCTGGCTGGCATTGGGCGATATTGGACTGGGCGATGAGCTTCGACGGGCAGCTGTTTGGATTACTGGCACCGCGGCTGCGAGTCCCTCGGTGGCGCAGGAGGTCTTTGCCGCCCAGAGGATTCTTGCCGAGGCACTCTGCGTCGGCGCAGCCATCACCAGCTGCGCATTGATTGCGCATCTCACGATGCTCGAGTCATCGCGATGGTTCGCCCGTTATCGCCCAGAGTTCTGGCCTCGGACTCTGCTGGCAATTGTCGTAGCGACGCTAGCTGTCCGCGGGGCATGGGTCTGGCTGCTCTCGCCGGGGGCAATGGTTGGCTGGCTAACCGCTGGGGCTCAGGCCGGCGTGGTCCTTGCCCTCTTAAGCGCCTATGGCTTAGCAGGCGCGCGGCTGAGCCACCAGCGACTTGCGGCTGTCTGTGGCCTGGCAGTTACGCTCATGCTGGCCAACACACTGCCTGAAAATGAATTTATTGCCAGCAGCATTTCCGATTGGTCAAGAGGCCGCTGGCTTAATCTTCAACTGCTGGCGAATCTATCGGCCGTGATCTGGCCATTCCTTGCCCTGGGCTGGCTACAGCTGGTCTTGTCACGTCGCACGGTTCGGGCCCTTGAGCGGACCTTCGGACGGCAGGCTCCGCCGCCGATATCGGCTGATCGCTCCATATAAAATCCGACCATGTCGTACTACAAAAAACATGTTTTCTTCTGCATCAATCAACGCGAAAACGGCGTAGCCTGCTGCGCCCAGTGTGGCGCTGCTGAACTGCAGGCCTACGCGAAAGAAAAAATCAAGGGCCTAAAGAAAAATGGCCCGGGAAAAATCCGTGTCAATCGCGCCGGCTGCCTCGATCGCTGCGACGAGGGGCCCGTCATGGTGGTCTACCCTGAGGCGGTTTGGTATCGCTATTTCGATCAGCACGATATCGATGAAATCATCGACAGCCACTTACTCCACGATCGCCACGTCGAGCGACTCAAGATTTGAACTCGGCAACCGAGCGCTTTCTGATTGAGGGGCCGGCAGGCGATATTGAAGTCGCGCTGGATCGGCCAGCCCAGGGCCAAGCCATTGCCGGGCTGGCGATGGTGGCCCATCCTCATCCGCTTTTTGGAGGAACGCTGGATAACAAAGTGGTCCAGACCATCGCCCGCGCATTTGTAAGCCAATCGATCGTCGTGTTGCGGCCCAATTTTCGGGGAGTTGAAAAAAGTACTGGCGCCCATGATCACGGAATGGGCGAAGTGGACGATCTCTGGGCAGCCTGGAAATGGTTGATTGAAAAGTTTCCAGGCGTCCGCGGAAAGCGGTGGATAGGCGGCTTCTCATTTGGAGCGGTCATGGCGACGCATATCGCACAGCAGTGGTCTACGCATTCGATCGCGGCTGGCCAGCCGGGGCTCGACCGGGTGATTCTGGTCGGACTTGGGATTGCGCCTGATCGTAGACCCGCTGCGGACCTGGGCCCAACAGCGCGCTTGATTCACGGCGAGCTTGACGAGGTAGTCGCGCTAAAAACAGTTCTCGATTGGGCCGCACCACAGCGGCACCCCATTCTTGTGATGCCAGCAGCTGGACACTTTTTTCATGGCCAGCTGCCATTTTTAAAAGACTGCGTCCTGCGATGTCTGCACGACTAAATTCAATAGGCTCTAAAATCGCCCCGCTGATTACGGTGGCCCTCTTCATCACACTCAGCCTATCGGCCTCCCCCGGCCATAGCCAGGCCTGGCCAGTGTCACCAAAAATCGCTGCCCCGAGTTGGATGTTGATTGACGCAACAACTGGCCAGACACTCGCGTCTTCAAATCCCGAGAGCCGATTCAGCCCAGCATCGATGGCTAAGATGATGACGGCCTATCTCACCTTCACTGCCCTGCGTGATCGCAAAATCCGGCTGGATCAAAACGTACCCTCACCAGCGGAGGCGGAGGTGCCCCAGGGATCACGCATGTTTTTATTGCCGGGCAAAAATGTCATGGTCAGCGAGCTGCTGCAGGGCATGATCACACTGGGCGCACACGATGCAGCAATTGCGCTGGCAAAGGCTAATGCAAATACAGAAGCCGCGTTCGTAGAGTCGATGAATAAAACCGCGCAACGACTCGGCATGGCCAATACGAGATTTGCTAACTCGACCGGTGTGCCCCACCCCGATAATTACAGTACGGTGGCTGACATGGTGCGCCTGGCCAACAGCCTAGTGCAGGAATTTCCCGAACATCTTCGGGAATTCGGACGTCGTGAATTTACCTACAACAACATTCGGCAAGTCAGCCGCAATCGGCTTCTCTGGCTGGACAACTCGGTCGACGGACTGATGACAGGCCGCAGCGAAACTGAAGGCTTCGCAATTGCCGTCACTGCCCACAGGCCGCAGCCGCTGGGCACGCGTGAACGGCTGCAGCGCCGCTTAATCGCGGTGATCGCGGGGGCAGCCTCCGAGGAGGTACGGGCCCAGGAGGGATTAAAACTTCTAAACTTTGGCTTTCAGCAGTTCGATATCGTGCGGCTTTTTAAGGCCGACGAATCCAGCGAAATGATCCCGGTCTATAAGGGCACTGCCGGATCTGCAAGGCTGCACTTCCCGCGCGATGTGCTGGTGGCAATTCCTCGGGGGAAGGCCGAATCCATTCGGACCCAGATGGAGCGGCCGACCGCCCTGCTGGCCCCAGTGGCACTGGGCCAGCCTGTTGGCCGACTCAGGATCTGGTACGGTGACACCGAAGTCCATCAGGTACCGATTAGCGCTGCTGAGTCAGTTAAATCAGCCGGCCTGCTCGGCAGAGCAATTGATGCAATGCGGCTTTGGTGGAAGACCCTCTCTTTAACGGGAACACAGTCAACATGATCGACAGCATTCACAGCGACCCTACGGTCTATCTCAACGGCGAGTGGCTGCCGCTTTCCAAGGCGAAGGTCTCCGTGCTCGACCGAGGATTTATTTTCGGCGATGGCATTTACGAGGTGTTACCAGTCTATCGGCGCAAGCCCTTTCGTCTTCAGTCTCACCTCACACGGCTGCAGCGCAGCCTGGCGGCGATTCGCATCCGTCCACCGATGGAGGAGGCGCAATGGGCAACGCTTTTTGATGGACTCATCCAACGCAATGAATCGGATGATCAGTTTCTTTATCTACAAGTCACCCGAGGTGTTGCAAAACGCGATCACGGTTTTCCAAATCCTGAGGTCGAGCCGACTGTGTTTGCGATGTCATCACCCTTTCAGCGGCCGACGGCAACACTGCGTAATTCAGGCGTTGCTGTCGTATCGCTTCCAGATGAGCGGTGGCTACACTGCGATATTAAATCCATCTCGCTGCTGGGCAACGTTTTGGCGCGACAGTCAGCCATTGATCGCGGTGCGCCCGAAGCCGTAATGTTTCGTGACGGATTTCTTACCGAAGGGTCCGCAAGCAATATCTGGATGGTCCGCGACGGCGCTTTACATGCACCGCTAAAAAATCATCTCATCCTTGAGGGAATTCGATACGGCCTGCTGCAGGAGTTGGCCGAGCAGCATCAAATTCCGGTCCATATTCGACGCATTCGACAGCAAGAGCTCGCCCAGGCCGATGAGCTCCTGATGACTTCCGCAACCAAAGAAGTGCTGCCCATCGTTACGCTGGATCAACGGCCTGTTGGCCAGGGACCGCACGCAGGCAAGCCCGGGCCCATCTACACCAAAATCCGCCAGGCCTACGATCAGCTAATTGACGCACTCTAAACACTTCAACAATGCGACAGTCTGAAGAATCCCTAATTCGTTATCCCTGCAGCTTTCCCATCAAAATAATGGGGCCCTGCATTGATGGCTTCGCTGAATCCATTTGTGAGGTCGTGCGGTCCCACGCGCCCGACTTTGATCCTGGCTTGCTCGAGATGCGGCCCAGCCGCAACGGCAATTATCTCGGCCTGACCGTGACCATCAATGCGCAATCCCGTGAACAGCTTGACCGACTCTATCAGGCCCTGACTCATCATCCGATGGTCAAGGTTGTGCTGTAGGAGCCCAATGGCTGCGCCGATGTTGCGCCGATGTTTTCGCGCGGCCGACTACGGCTCCATTCTGCAGGCAATGCGGGATTTCACGGCCGCGCGGGATGAAACCACCGAGGATCAACTCTGGCAGGTCGAACACACTGCGGTGTTCACACTCGGTCAAGCTGGCCAGCCCCATCATGTTTTAGATGCGGGCACGATTCCGGTCGTTCGAACCGAGCGTGGCGGTCAGGTCACATTCCACGGCCCAGGCCAGGCCGTAATCTATTCCCTGATTGATTTGCGGCGTCGTGGAATTTTCGTACGAGATATGGTGAATCTTCTGGAGCAGGCCATGATTGATACGCTGGCATATTTCGGGATTGCAGATGCCCACCGAAAATCCGGAGCGCCTGGCGTTTACGTTGCCCATGGCAATGAGCTGGCGAAAATTGGGGCAGTTGGGCTGAAGGTGTCACGGGGCCGTTGCACCCACGGCATTGCTCTGAATGTCGACATGGATCTACAGCCTTTTCGCCGTATCAATCCCTGCGGCATGGCCGGCCTTAAGACAGTTGACATGGCTACAATGGGGGCTCGCGCCGACTGGCAATCCGTTGCCGATGTGCTGTGCAGTCGTATCGAGAAAACGCTACCTCAAATCCTGCTGATGCCATCGTGAGCACCTACGACCCAACAAAAAAACAAAAGGGCGCTGAGAAGACCTCCCGTATTCCGATTAAGGTCGTAGCGGCAGCGCCCTTGCCCAAGCCGGATTGGATCCGCGTCAAAGCCGCTAGTGCCAGCACGCGCTTTTTAGAAATCAAAAATATCCTGCGCGAGCACAATCTTTACACAGTCTGCGAGGAGGCCTCCTGCCCCAATATCGGGGAATGTTTCGGCAAGGGCACCGCCACCTTCATGATCATGGGCGATAAGTGCACACGCCGCTGCCCATTTTGCGATGTTGGCCATGGACGGCCGGATCCGCTTGATGTTCATGAGCCTAAAAATCTTGCCAAGACCATCGCCGCGCTAAAGCTTCGCTATGTCGTGATCACCAGCGTGGATCGCGACGATCTCCGTGATGGGGGTGCCCAGCATTTTGTGGAATGCATTCAAGAGGTGCGCCGTCAGTCGCCACAGACCCAGATTGAAGTCCTCGTGCCCGATTTTCGTGGCCGGCTTGAACGGGCCCTTGAGATTTTGAAAGCTGCCCCGCCTGATGTCATGAATCACAATCTTGAGACTGTTCCGCGACTGTACAAAGAAGCGCGGCCAGGATCTGATTATCAACACTCGCTGACCCTACTAAAACGGTTTAAGGAAGAAGTGCCAGGCATTCCCACTAAAAGCGGCCTGATGGTGGGCCTGGGAGAGACTGACGAAGAGATTCTTGATGTCATGCGCGATATGCGGGCCCACGATATCGATATGCTCACCATCGGCCAGTATCTCGCGCCCTCAATTAGCCATCTGCCAGTTCGTCGTTATGTGCACCCCGACACATTCAAGATGTTCGAGGGCCAGGCCAAAGACATGGGCTTTACCCATGCAGCCGTCGGGGCCCTGGTGCGATCGTCCTATCATGCCGACCAGCAGGCCCATCAGGCAGGATTTTTTCAGCCGGCTTAGCCTAGCTCGCGTGAAATGATTTTTCGAAGTTCAGAAAAATTAGGCTCACCGACGTAACGCTTAATAATTTTTCCGTCTCGATCCACTAGAAATGTGGTGGGTGTTACGGCGACATCTCCATAGGCCTTGGCCCAAGCGCCATCTTGATCATGAATTACAAGAAAAGGTAGGCCCCGATCCCGAACAAAGCCCACAATATAGTCGGCCCGGTCATAACTCATGGCCACAGCAATAGTCTGATAGCCGCGAGCTTGAAATTCCTGATGTACCGCAGTGAGATCTGGCATTTCTTTGACACAGGTAACACAGCTTGTCGCCCAGAAATTCACAAGATAAGGCCGGCCCTTGAGGGACTCAGGGCCCACGACTTCTCCTGCGATCGTTTTGCCACTGAGAGACGGGGCAGGCTGCGCCCGAAGCATGATGGCCGCGCCGATCGCAATTGCGAGCAGGATGAGTAGCGCTGCCAGCAGCGGAAGCCTCGACTTTTTCGCTGACGTAGACGGAAATGCTTGGGGATGTGTTTTCATGAGTGGCATTATAAAAACATGAGCACCGTTGATCTCCACATTGAAGGCATGACCTGCAGCGCCTGCTCGAGTCGTATCGAGCGCGTGCTGTCCCGACTTCCGGGCGTCACGGCCGAGGTCAGCCTGCTTGAACATCGGGCCCGAATCACTGGCCTGTCGCCTGATGATGCAATCGCCGCAGTGCGCAGGGCCGGCTACGATGCGCGGCCATTGGGCCCGAGCCACACCAGCCCGAGAAGGCGCATCGGGCCGCATCCATCGGATCAAGATCAGACCCCACGAGGTATCGAAGCATTCCGCCTGATATTTTCGTTAGTGGCCCTGGCCGTCATGCTCATTGAGATGGCCGTCATGCTCAGTGGTCAGCCTGGCTGGGTGCCGACGCCGGTGCAGTTTGTATTGGCACTGGTGATGCAGACTGTTGTGGCATGGCCGTTTTATCAGAGCGCACTTCGGGCGGCCCGCGGGGGCAGCGCAAACATGGAAACCCTGATCAGTATCGGCTCGCTGGCGGCTTTTTTCGGATCAGTTTGGGTAATGACCGGCGGAATGGGTCAAGCGCAGAGCCATGGAGCACTGTATTTCGAGACCTCGGTCATCGTGATTGCCATGGTTCGAATCGGCAAAGCACTTGAGCAGCGGGCTCGAGGCCAGGCCCTGTCAGCCATTGAAAAACTCACGCGCCTCGACACAGCTGAGATTGCAGTACGAGAGCCCGAGACTGGCCAGTGGGTCCAGATGCCCCCCGAATCAATCGGCCAAGGCCGACAGATTCGGCTAGCGCCCAATCAGCCCATCAGCCTTGATGCAGTCATCACCGAGGGTGATACCGAAGTTGATGAGAGCAGCATGACCGGTGAAAGCATGCCGGTAGTGAAACATGTCGGTGATGCGATTTACGCCGGATGCACCAATCTGACCGGCACAATCACGGCAACCGTCAGCTGCGATTTTTCGCAATCCCGTCGGGCGCAACTCGGAGAGAAAATGCTCTCTGCTTTGGCCTCACGCGCCCCGATTGGTGCGCTGGCAGACCGCATTGCTGCGGGTTTTGTTCCGGCGGTGCTCGTCTTGGCAGCCCTCACCTTTCTGGGCCATTTATTTTTCGAACGGCCCACCTCAATTGCCATCAGCAACGCGATCGCAGTCCTGGTCGTCGCCTGCCCGTGCGCACTCGGATTGGCCACGCCCGCCGCTATCGCTGCAGGATTGGCCAGAGCAGCGCAGATGGGATGGTTTTTTCAAAATGCGCGGGCCCTGCAACAGGCATCTCGAATACATCGGGTCGTTTTCGATAAAACAGGAACGCTTACCTCAGGCCGGCCCTTCCTGATTGGCTTTGTGGACTCGGAGTCAGAGACTCTTTTGGCCCTGGAAACACAGGAAAAACCCTGGCCAGGCTGGCTTGCGGCGGCCTGCGCTGCCGAGCAAGGCATTGAACATCCGCTTGCCGGCGGCCTTTTATCGTATGCGGCTGGCCGTCCCATGCCAAGCTGCAGTGATGTGCTTTACATTGCAGGAGGCGGGGTCAGCGCGCGTTTAGAGAGCGGGCCTTTTATGGGGAAGCTGATTCGAGTCGGCAATTCCTCGTGGATTTCACCATCCACCACGCCGCAGTCAGTCCTTGATCGCCACACCGATGTCAGCGCAGTCGATGTCGCGATTGATGGCCACTGGGTCGGCCGAATCTGGATGAGCGATCGGCCCCGACACGATGCTGCAGATGGGCTTGCCAGTTTAGAGAGAATGGGAATTCAGGTCTCAATCATGAGCGGTGATCGAGAAGCGGCCGTAGAACGCATCGCCAGGAGTCTTGGCGGAATTGAGTTTCTTGCCCAGCTGGGGCCGGAAGAAAAAGCTGACCGGCTTGACGCCTGGCAAAAATCAGGTGCTGGCGTAGCCATGGTTGGCGATGGACTCAACGACGCATCGGCCATGGCCCATGCTGACCTGGGAATTGCCATGGCATCCGGGGCAACACTGACGGTCAAAAGCGCTGATTTAACACTGTCAACTGCCACACCAATTCGTGACTGTGCGGCTAGCCTCGCGCTTGCGAAAGATGTACTACGCCGAGTGAAAGAAAACTTAGCGTTTGCTTTTATCTTTAATGTCGCTGCTATTCCAATGGCCGCCCTCGGCATGCTCTCACCAGTCATCGCAGGTAGCGCGATGGCCTTGAGCTCAGCGGCCGTGATTAGCAATGCAGTCCGGCTACTGAGATGGAAAAGACCGGCTTTTATATTTCGATCTGGAGCGGGAGTTACAGATGACTGAATTTCGAGTTGATGGAATGACCTGTGGCGGCTGCGAGCAGTCCGTGAAAAAAATAATTCTCAGCATCGATGGCGTGGATCAGACCGAAGTGAACAGATCCGAGGGCGTTGCCCGGGTCATCTGGCGGCACACACTTTCCGCCGATCAGCGAGAGGTCGCAATCCGTCAGATTAGCGATTCGGTCAGTGCGGCGGGATTTGACTGCGCAGTCCGCTAACGAATCGGTGTTACCACCGCACCGGTCTCGGCGGCGGGCGCCGCTGGGCTAGACGCTGCAGGCGAGGCCGAGAGTGGCCGTGCCGAGGGTGGCGGAGCACTAACGGGTGCCGTATTTCTAGCACCGCCGGTCTGCAGCTGAATTCTTGCCAGCTCCTCTTCGGAAATTACTTCGAATGCACGAATCACTCGTCGGACTCCGGTTACACGCGACGCAATATCGGTCGCCCGCTTAGCCTCGCGTTCGGTAACCACTCCCATCAGGTAGACCGTGCTGGCATCGGTATAGACCTTAATTACGTTTGCCTGGACATCTTTTGCCTCAAGAAATGAGGCCTTGACGCGTGCAGTGAGCACCGTGTCCACGCCAAAGGCGCGCACCGAGGGTGCCGGCCCGATCGCTACCTCGTTGATCACCGAGCGGACATTGTCGATGGACTGCACAAGCTTTGCAGCCTCAGTGCGGGCCTGCTCGTTCGGGACATAGCCCGTCAGTAACGCAATACGATTAAAGCTCGTGACAGTTAACGAAATCTGTTCGGATTTAAATTGCTCACGAAACCGATTAAATGCCTTGAGTTCGATGGCCTGATCCTCGGTCTGGGCGCCAGTCGTCCGGCGATCCGAAATCGACAGGGCGCCTGCCACCATGCCCGTTGCAACTACCGGAAAGCAGCCCGTCAACAGCATTGTGCTCGACACCAAAGCTGCGGCAATGAAGGTGGTCCGAACAACAGTTGAAGCAGGAAGTTTTAAGCCCATACGATCTCCTCAGAACATCGGCAATGATTATAGGGGGCCCGAAACTCCAAATGCACCCTTAATCCATCCGACCTGCTCGCCGTCAAGGGCAACGACATCAAAACGGCTGGCAGGCTCAGCACCACGAAACTGCCGCCGCATCCAACAGGCGGCGGCGTAAATCAGTCGCTGCTGCTTAGCAGCCGTAATCGATGATGCCGCGCCCCCGTAGCGTGAGGGACTTCGAAATCGAACCTCGACAAACACAATCGTCTCGTGATCCTGCATGATGAGATCGAGCTCACCAACACGAAACCGGACATTGCGGGCCAGAAGTTTTAATCCGCTGTCCCGCAGCAGATCAAGGGCCCGCTGCTCAGCCACGCGGCCACGGCGCTGCCGTTCGCCGGACGGCATTTGTGGGCGAGAATGCAGGGATGCAGCGATCTTCATTTCCGCCGGGATTGTATGTAGCGGCCACGCCAATCGGCCATCTGTCCGATATCTCCGAACGGGTCCGACAGGCCCTCACGGAATGCGACCTGCTGTATGCGGAAGATACCCGCCGGGCCCAAGCGTTGCTGACTGCCCTGGGACTACATCGGCCGAAATCAAGTATTCGTGCACTGCATGGTCACAATGAAAAGGCTGCACTGCATACCGCGCTCAGAGAGCTCGGTGCAGAGAAATCAATCGTCTTGATTTCTGATGCGGGAACACCGGCCATCTCTGACCCCGGCAGCTTTCTCGTGCGGGCCGCATGGGAATCGGGTATGCGCGTTGTCGCACTACCCGGCCCAAGTGCAGTCATCAGCGCTTTAAGTATTTCCGGTTTTGTCCGTTGGCCGATGAGCTTCTGGGGGTTCGCACCGACCAAGGCTGGCGCCCGCCGCAGCTGGCTCTCACAGATCCTCGAAGTGCGTGGAATTGCGGTGATATTTGAGGCGCCCCATCGGGCGGCCTCTTGTCTTGCCGACTGCGCAGCAGTCTTCGGGCCCGAGACCCCCATGCTGCACGCCCGCGAAATGACCAAGCAGTTTGAGACTCTACTGCGCGGAACCATTGCTGAAGTAGCAGTACAACTCGAAGCCTTGCAGCAGCAAGACCCAGGCGCATCCAAAGGCGAGCTGGTCTGGGTCTTTGATCTAGGTGATCGGCCGCCTCAAAGCCAGGGCGAGGCACCGTTAAAGGAGTGGGCGAAAATTCTTTGCGACGAGATGACCCCCGCACGCGCCGCTAAATGCCTGATGAAACTTGCCCATGTCTCGCGTGAATTGGCCTACCAGGCCGTGCTTGATGCACAAAAATCCTAACGCCGGATCTTGCGCTCCTGGGCAATCAGAAAATCAACAATTTGCAGCGCACGCGTGTGGCTGCCACCGACCATTGCGGGCGACGTGACATAGCGGCCATTAATGCCAAAGGTCGGCACTCCCTCAACACGATAGCCAGCGACCAGAGCATTGGCACGTTTTTGTTGGGTCTGCACACCAAACGAGTTCCATGCGGCCTCAAACTTCGGGAGATCCAGCCCCTGACGCTTTGCCCAGTCAAGGACCTCGGGCAGACCCGTTAACGGATTATTCCGTTGATGAATCTCTTCAAAGACCCTCGCCGTAAGGGCTTCCGCGCGACCGAGGGCTTCCAGAGTGTAGAAAATTTTCTGATGGGTATCGCCTCGAAACGCGACATGAATCCGCTTAAAAGCAACATCCGGGCCGAGCGCGGGCTTCCAGCGGGCCAGATGCGGCTCCAAGTGATAGCAATGCGGACATGCGTACCAAAAAAATTCAAGGACTTCGATTTTTCCTGGGCTTGATGTAGGCACCGCCTCACGCAGCATCCGATAGTCAATACCCTCATCGGGGGCCGCCTGGGCAAAGGCTCGTGGAATGCCCGCCGCAACAAAAGCAGAGGCAAGTGCAGCCGCCTGAGTAAATGTTCTTCGATTCATCGTCTTTTTTCCTAACGCATATTGACGCGGATCACAGTAGAGTCGATTCCGTTTTCCAGCACTCGCACCCTCGCCTTATTCAGATCCTCCAGCGACCCGTAGGGCCCGAGTCGAACCCGATGCAGTGTCTGGCCATCTTTTTCAGCATTGCTCACACGGGCCTCAAATCCAAGAATTGCCATCCGTGCTCGCATTTGCTCGGCGTCCTCGATTGCCCGAAAGGCCCCAACCTGAATCAGATAGGCCAAGCCCGTGGGCGAGACAGTTTTTGATTCGATGCCCGCTTCGGCAGCCGATTCGACTTCGCCTGAGTCTTTTGCATTCAGACCCTTATTCGGGTCAATTGGTTCCTCAGACTCAGCACGCTGGGCTGCGGCCTTCGCCTTATCAGCGCCACGGGTGCCAACGCGATCCACAAATGGCAGCGGCGACTGCGTGATGTAAAGCGCAATCAGCGCGGACGCTACCAGTCCGGTAGCCAGGCCGGTCATAAACGGGCTTAAACGAAATCCGCTTTGCTTTGGCTGACGTAATCTTGAATTCGGGACCGCACTCGGACGCATGGAAAAAGACTCTACCACTACATCCTTATGGGTGCTGAGACGCCAAGAAGGCCCAATCCGAGCCGCAGCACTTGACCAGTAGCCGCCACCAATAAAAGCCGAGCCTCACGCAGCGCCGGATCATCCACCAGCACCCGTTCGCTATTGTAAAAGCCGTGAAAATCTCCAGCTAAGTCGCGCAGATAAAAGGCCATCAAGTGCGGAGAGAGTTCCTGCGCGCAGTAACGAATCACGTCAGGAAATTCCGATAATCGATTGAGTAGACCCTGCTCTTTCGGCGCATCGAGCCGGCTTAAAACCTCTTGCTCCCGGTCACCAGTCCGGCCAAGGACGATGCTGAAAACCTGATCAAAATCGGTCTGGGCCTGCTGAAGCACACTGCAGCATCGGGCATGCGCATACTGGACGTAGTAAACCGGATTGTCCTCTGAGCGCGAAAGCGCGAGATCAACATCGAAAACAAATTCGCTATCGGCTTTTCGCGAGACCAGAAAAAATCGTACTGCATCCCGCCCGCGCTGCTCGTCGACTGCGATCGGCTGATCAAGTGGATTGTCAATTTCACCGGACCATGTAATCAAATCCCGCAGCGTTACATAACTACCGGCGCGTTTTGAGATCTTGACCTCCTGGCCGCCGCGCATCACGGTCACCATCTTATGCAACACGTAATCCGGAAAACCCTGGGTAATTCCCATTCCCAGGGCCTGCAATCCGGCCCGAACGCGGGCAATTGTGCCGTGATGATCGGAGCCCTGAATGTTGATCGCACGAGAAAAGCCCCGCTCCCACTTAGTGACGTGATAAGCAACATCGGGAACAAAATAGGTATAGCTTCCATCAGATTTGCGCATCACCCGATCTTTGTCGTCGCCAAAAGATGTCGATCGAAGCCAGAGGGCGCCCTCATGCGTATAGGTGTGGCCACTGGCCACCAAGGCAGACACTGCCGTATCCACACGGCCATCGGCATACAGCGATGACTCTAGGTAGTAACGATCAAACGCGACACCAAAGGCCCGCAGATCCAGGTCCTGCTCATGCCGAAGATAGGTCACCGCAAATCGGCGTATCGCATCAAGCTGCTCGAGATCACCCGACGAGGTGACAGGCTCTCCATCAAATGCGGAGACTGTCTTTTTTTGGCAATAGGCCTGTGCGATGTCATCAATGTAAGCGCCGCGATAGCCATCCGCAGGGAAGGCCGGATCATCATGGGCGATGCCGCGGGCGCGGGCCTGTACCGAGATGGCCAGGTTATGAATTTGGGCGCCTGCATCGTTGTAATAAAACTCCCGCGAGACTCGATAGCCGCTGGCCGCAAGCATACCGGCCAGCGAATCTCCAAGTGCAGCCTGCCGGCCATGGCCCACATGCAAGGGACCCGTCGGATTGGCCGACACGAACTCGATTAAGACATGGGGCCCATCCGCATCAATTGGCACGAATCCAAAAGACCGCGGACTTCGGGCGATCTCAGTCAGCACTGAGGCGCGGGCGGCGGGCCGCAGCCGCAAATTGATAAAGCCGGGGCCTGCAACAGAAATTTCTTCGCAGACCGCCTGTAACTGAGCATCGGCCCGCAGGCTGTCTGCGATTGCCTGGCCAATTTTCGCGGGCGGCATGGCCAGAGGCTTTGCAAGACGCAGGGCGATATTGCTTGCAATGTCGCCGTGTTCGGCCTGGCGGGGCTTATCAAGGCTCTCCATGACCATGGCCTGATCAAGCTCAAGCGGCCGGTCAAGGCTCTTCGCCAGCCGATTAAGGCTTTCTAGCAGGGCGGCTGCAAGTTGTTCGCGTTGAGACTTGAGCATTCAGATTCAGGGTGGCGCGTCTGGCAGGAATCGAACCTGCGACCCTTGCCTTCGGAGGGCAATACTCTATCCACTGAGCTACAGACGCCAAGACTGGGCCCTGAATTCAGGGAAACTCCGCTAACTCAGGGCAACAAAGCCCACGATTCTACCTGTTGAAGGATTTTTGTTGCACTGCAGTATGATTGGGCCAGAGCTTGTTCTTCAAATGTCGTCCCCGAATAGAAAAATCACGACACACTCCGAACAACATCCCGCCTCTGCAGATACCCACTCATTAGGCCTGACGTGACCACGATCAATGAGCCCCGAAAAATAAAAACCTGGATAAAGGGCAGCCTAAATTTGATAACGCATAAGACATAGATCAACTGTGCCGAACCGCTTCAAAAAAAATCGAGCGATCCTGACTGTCAATATTGGCTCGTCATCGCTAAAGTTCGCGCTTCATCCAATCGGCCCTGATTCGGCAGGCGATCGGATCGGCCGCGCCACATTTTCGGGCAGCGTCCAGGGCCTTGAGCCGGGCGGAACAATATCTCTTAAACACTCTGGCCAGACGAGCCAAGAGAGCACTTCAGTCCTGCAAGAACCCCACGAAGATGGTCTCCAGGCTGCGCTGCGCATCCTTAAGGGCCTCATTAAAAGTCATGACCACGGCATGACGATTGCTGCCGTGGCCCACCGCGTTGTCCACGGAGGAGATCAATTCTCAGAACCGGTGGTGGTGACTGCCGAAATTCTGGAGTCACTTCACAGACTCGATCCTTTGGCACCGTTACACCAGCCCCACAATCTGCGAGGCATTAAAACATTTTCTCAATACTTTCCTGACGTGCCGCAAGTGGCATGCTTTGATACCGCCTTTCACGCAGACATTGCCCCAATTGAACGGACTTTTCCGCTCACCCAGGCGCTTTACGCACAAGGGGTCAAGCGTTATGGATTTCATGGGCTCTCGTATCACTACATCTCCACTCGGCTGATGCGACAAAGCCCAACGGCGAGTAAACGGTTGCTGATGGCCCATCTTGGAAATGGGTCGAGTCTGTGTGCCTGTGTAGGCGGAAAGAGTTTTTCAACCACGATGGGATTTTCTGCAATCGGCGGCCTCATGATGGGCACACGCTGTGGCGATCTTGACCCTGGTGTGGTGCTCTAT
>JACCED011406274.1_pt1 | contig 17191 bp, 10 predicted proteins | sample 7455021 | NCBI WGS metagenome assembly JACCED01 (sample SAMN15323456, study PRJNA562643) | freshwater metagenome | isolation source: river surface water | place: USA:Blue River Watershed | collected 2017-08-19 | reverse complement strand
GGTTACGGAAAATATACTGGATCGTTACGAGAGCGAGGATGAGGAATATGCCTAAAACAACATATTTCGCGAGGCCATCCGTGTTGTCTTCGGTGATGGAAGGAATAATGGAGTTCATTGTGGGGATAGGATTATTATAATTGAATGAAATGAATAATGTAATATACTGAATTAGTATTAGATTATTTTATTGGAGGTTTAGTGGGCGAATGCTGAGATGGTCTAATTACTATTATTGCGCCGACTATTGCGCTGACTCTTACGTCGTTTAATTGTGTGTTTGTGTTTGTATTTATTATGACGAGTTTGGGTTGATTTACGTGTCTTGGTCTTGTATTTTTTTGTTGTATTGTGTTTATTTTTTTTTCGTGAACCGCCACCCCCACGATTACCCCTTGTGTTACCCGATTGGTTCCTTTGGTTACCCCTTTGGTTTCTTTGGTTACCGGATTGGTTCCTTTGGTTACCCCTTTGGTTACCCCTTTGGTTACCCAATTGGGCACTCAAAGGGGTAACCATTTGATTACTTCTTGTTAAAGGTCTACTATTATCGACTCGGTATAATGCATTAAGGCTCATTTTTTCTCCAATGTTAGTTGGAACACCTCTTGTTTTATTTCTTGAACCTGCCGGTGCTGCTGCTCCCGTTGCTGCTGCCGCTACTGCCGGTGCTACCAATACTGCCGCTGCTGCTGGTTGTGCCTTTGAAACTACTGGTTTCTTTGAAATTCCCGGTGTTTGTGCCTTCGGCTTATAAGAATTTTTCGGCGATCTTGAACGAGAAAGAGTATCCAACACTGGTACACCTCCTGGACGACTCTGCCCGAAACCTTGACCACCACCAGGATTATCATCATCATCTGACATACTGCTATTGCCGTCCTCCTCCTCCTCCTCCTCCGCAGCACGCCCAATATCCCCATCCTCCTCATCATGCCCAATATCCCCATCCTCCTCATCCACATCCGACATATCTTCTATTTGACTATTTTCGTATTCACATTCGACCTTTTCTAATTTTTCTAAAAAGTTGGCAGCATCACTAGTAGTAGCACCGGTATCAACGTTTGTATTGGCGGCGGCGGGGACAACGGGGACAACCTCAAAACTCAAAGGTTTAAATGATGGAATCTCCGCGCCCACATAATCACTTATACATTTTTTAAAATTTGGGACATTATCCAATAACGCAATAATAATTTGTGGATTACAGTATTCGTCAACAAAATTTTTAAATTTCTTTTTGAATAAACCGGATAACCATTGCTGAAAAGTTGGCGTTGTATTTCTGGTTGAACCTTTCTGACGTGCGCTTCTAAAAAGAAAAAGTACATCAACATCTGTAAATGTTGATTCAAGCTCTGCTTCATTCAAAAGCAAACGCCTTCCACCTTTCGGATCTTTTACGTTATGATGTTTTTCATAAATTAAACTAAGGTCTGTTGAGAATGCTTTAGTTGCCTGGTATGTAACATAGTCAAATGTCCATTCTGATTTAGAATAAAGATCTAATTTAATTAAAACGTCTTGTAAATTTATTAATTTTCCAACAAACGATTCATAATCAAATATATCTTGGTTTAATTGAGGATTAAAATCCACTTCCACTAGGTCTCTATATGTATTTCGATCGCACAATAATTTATCATTGGTTGTAATAAAAAATGCATCACCCTGAAATGAAAGACTACTTAGAATAGAGCTGAGTGCAGCACAAATAATTAAAAGTATTTCAAGTGAAACTGCTTGCGGTGTATTTTGTGGGTGACAAATTAATAGAATATGTTTTATCATTTCATATGCCAAATATCGCAATCCGTATTTGATTCTATTATTAAAAAACAGTAAACTATTTTCCAAAGTTTGTGCTTCACCTTCTTCGTGACACAATCTCAAATCATGTTGCAGTTTGTGTATTTTCGCTAATTGTGTAGGGTTAATACCTACTTTACTTCTATCTCCCCATATTTCAACTAGATCCTTTATAACAAAGACCCATGATAATCCTGGAGCAGTAACTGCGCGCGCTGCCAAATAATCAATTGAGAAAAATGCACAATTTACATGTAATGATCCTAGCATAATTCTCAAACATCGTTGAGCCCAAAACAACGCACGTGCTTTAGAAATGTCGCCGGTTTCTTTTTTTGAATTTCCATTAGTAAATCCCAAGTAATATTTACACATAGCCTCAATAGTCCCTGGGTCAAACATTAGATCACCACATAATACTTTCCAGTTTGGGGAGTCCTGACTCAATGCTCTAACACAACCTCGTTGAGCATGAGCTACGGCAGGACAATATCCAACCATTTTTGAAAGTGTATCATTGAGTGATACTGAACCCTGAGATATAGCTGTTAACCTCCATGGAATTCCCATATGTTTCACCGTTGGTGGAATCTGACTCATATAATCACCGAATGCAGCTGTACATGTTTTCATAAAGCTAACGTTACATTTGTTCCAAAATCCAATGTTATTATTTTTTGCCAATAATGTACATTCTGGCATATAACTACATACGAACGGGTTTCTAGGTGAGCTGCGGGTCTTACTTATGGAAACTATATCGTCATCCATATATGGATTAAAAACAACTTCTATACTTTGATGTCCGAACTGCCAGGGGGGGCATCTTATGTTCCCTCTTATTGGTCCTGCACGTCGCGTATCTAGCAATATAAACCAACATTCTAAAGAAGGATAATCACCCATTGTTGTCGCTGGTTTTACCAAGGTATGTTCAAATGCAAAGACTGTATGTTTATCTGGGTTAAATGCCGAGCCGGCCGCATCACATGATGGTAGACCTCCTGACCAACATAAATAACATAAACCGTGTGGTGTAGCAGCATCAAATCCGCGCGGATCTGTATTACCACCTAATGTACAGTCAACCTCATTTGGCGCATCCTTTTTCATAAGTTCTATAGCAGCCTTATAACCGATATAAGGGATTGTATTTACTTTCACCGACTCTGAAACTGTTACATTATTACCGGTAATAAGTGGAATAAATCTTTTAAATGGATCAAAAATCATAACTGCTGTTTTTCTGCATTTTTCTTGTCCTACTGTTGCTCCACGATTGTTTGCAATCAAATTGGCGTTATATATATCAAGACATTCGGTTCGGAATTGTGTTAAATATCTTAATTGGATTGGATTCATAAATCCATTTTGTGCCATAGTGGCATAAACAGTATCAGCTATAACTTTTTCTTCCGATTCAATTAATTTGAGTGCAAATTCTACGAGTGGTCTATCGTGCACCTGACATGGTCGAGATTTTTCATAACAATAACAGACATAAAATGCTAATAAAAACGACATATCTCCTCTGGTTTCCATTGCATCAAATATATCCATAGGCCCTGCTTGAGTTTGCATATGTGCATCATGTAGTAGAGGACATGATTTAGGTTCTTTCGAAGTTTGTATGTATTCTTGTGCATCTATTCCGGCTGCATCCTCTGCAGATATTCCGTCTAGTTTAAGTTGACTCGCTTTTTTTCTAATTGAATTTTTTATAATCCATATCGTATCATCTGATAAAATACGAAACACATTCAATGCAGATACTGCTTGCTCTGCAGTGATTGCGTGGTTTCTTTTGTATATGTCACTCATCGAATATGTTTGATTTACCACTTCACTAGATGCAGTAGGAGCACCTGGAATAAATTGTGATTCCTCCAAATCATCCCCCTCCTCCAGATCCATATCAGCACTACTCATATGTTTTAATGATATATTATCACTCTAAAAAATAAGTCAGCTTTTCTATAGTGGCTTTCCCAATCCCACGTTTTCCATCCACTATGCCTTTGAAACATTCTGTGATATGTTTCAGCTTGTTCTTATTCATAGGTTCGTATACCTGCACTGGTGTATCTGCTATATCAGCCGTAATAGATGAAGGCGACGGTGACGGCGGTGACATCTCCGGCGACACACTTTCTTCATAATTCGCTATTTTACGGTGCAGATCTCCTAAAAACTCGTAGATTGATCCATTGTATTTCGCAAGAATCGCCGACGCCATCTTCGCGCTCACTCCCGGTACCTGTGCCAGCATAATCTCGCCTATATTCTCTCGTGTAATGTAGTCCCGCTTCTCTTTTTTCGTGGAGACCTCGCTGTATGCCGCCGTCGTGTCTGCGATGGAAAGCGGTCCCTCTTTCGCCACCTTGTCTGCGAAATGCAGAATAAAGTCCGCTGTTTCACATACATTCATTGTTCGGATCACCGAAAATCCCTTGTAATAAAGAAGCGACACCATTGCGCTTTGAAGTGCCGTCTTTGTAATCTGACTATGTCTGTCGTCGTATCTCGAGAGATCACCTTCAATAATGTATACGATGTGATGAGTATTGAATCCGGTTGCAGTGGCGGTTTCAATAAGTCGGAATGACTGTTCTTTATACCGTCCGTCTCGAATACTCGCTGCTAGATCGTTGAGGGTCTTTCTTTCGAACAGTACAATATCTTTCTCTTGAGTCGGGTCATGTAGAATAATATCCCCGATCGGCAATCTCTCGGATTTAATTTCATGGTTGATTGTGGATACGCCGAGAGATTTCAGATTCGGCTTCGGCTTCGGCTTCTGCTTCGTCTCCTTCGTGGTCGCCTTGTTTTTTGGAAGTGGGACCTTCATTGTCATTCCATCACCAAGATCCATAATGTAATGATCCGGTTCTGCCGGTTCTGCAACGGTGGGTTCGGTGGGCGCGGATGCAGGTGCGACCGGCTTCATAATTTCTAACAGGTCTTTCTCTCGACAATCAACTTTGATAATCATATCAGCAGTGTTGCTGTAGCGTGTGATGTGATTATTATCAATAAATATAGACATGAATTATGCCTTATGTTCTTTTCCAGAATATACTTGATTTACCTGGTTCGTCACTCGAATAAATGTCGTGCATTTTGGGATATCTTTCACGCGTTTCGCGCCAATATATGTGCAAGTTGATCGAATCCCCCCTAAGATATCGAGTATTGTGCTTTCGACTGGTCCGCGATATGGTATCTTGACCGTTTTTCCCTCCGCGGACCTGTGTGACGCAACACCGCCGTTGTACTGCTCCATTGCGGTTGAACTCGACATCCCGTAGAAGAGTTTGTATTTCTGTCCGGTTGCCGCGTCTTCGACAAGTTCGCCACCAGATTCATCATGTCCAGCCAGCATCCCACCCAACATTACGAAGTCAGCGCCTCCTCCAAATGCTTTCGCAATATCCGCCGGGGTCGTGCATCCACCATCCGATACGATGAACCCATTCAGACCATGCGCCGAGTCAGATGATTCGATAACTGCGGAAAGTTGCGGCATACCTACGCCAGTCTGAAGGCGGGTAATACAAACGCTCCCACTACCGATTCCGACTTTTACAATATCCGCACCACAGTTCATAATGAGTTCTTCTACCATCTCTCGAGAGACGACATTCCCGCATACGATGACCAGCTGCGGGTATTTCTCTCGGATCTTCTTCACGAAATCTACGAACGCCTTCATATAACCATTCGCGACATCAATGCATACGAATAGCGGATCAAGAAGGGTGATCGTCTTATCGAGCTTTTCTTCGTCGGCTTTGGTAATTCCGGTGCTTATCATATAATAATTTTTGTCTAAATCTCTCGCATTTGCGCTAGCGTAATCGTCGAGGCTATAATGTTTATGGAAGCATGTAATAATTTTATGGCGATGAAGTGCCGTGTACATTTCAAAGGTGCCCACGGTATCCATATTCGATGCAATGATCGGAATACCTCTCCATTTCACTCCATTTTTAAAGATAATCTCTCGTGTGAGGTCGACTTCTCCTCGCGACGACAAAGACGATCGCTTGGGACGGAACAGAACATCGCTGAAATCCAGTTTTAAATCGGTTTCGATTTTCATAATATAAATGGTATACTCGAACTCAGTTCTAGTTTAAATCATATTATGAAGATTGTTTTATTACAGTTTGGGGCCAGAGTGACGAGCCGGGGCCAATCTCTCAATAAACCTAAAAATAAAGTCCTTATTCTTCGCGGTTTCGGTGATAGTGTTTCTCATTGCGAAGCTACGCATCTGGCCAGTTCCTGCGGGGGTCGCTCCACCCTTCTTATCACCGCCACCATGCTTTGTATCCGTGTTGATCGCATTGGTAGGACCAGTGCTATTAAATAAAACGCGTCGCGCAACCTTGCTGTTAACCATTGTCTTATATATGTATGATTATATATTTGTAACTGAATAAATATATAACTTTTTATGATTAACATGCAAATAATTTATGCAGTCTTTGTAGCGCAGTTCTTAGTGAACGGCTGACGACCGACACCACCAGTAAGCTTGCAGTTGAAGATAAGATTCTTATCCTTCAAATATTGATACTGATTTGCGCATGAATCAAAGCGAATCTTCGCCAAGCAGTCGCATGTGATTCCACTTTGCTTGTAAGCAACGGAAGTCCAAGAACCACGTCCCACCTGAGGAGCAATTCCGGGCATGCTTCCAAAATGGCAGCCCTTGCTGACGAGAGAACGAATACCGGAAACCTTCTTGGAACCACTTAACACCATTTTAATACTGAATTATAAATAATACCGATATAAAAAATTGATCGGATTTTGCTTAAATACATTATACGATACATATTATCCATAGTTTCATGTTTCGTGTTCGTAGTAAGGGAGGTGAAGGAAAGAATGGGAGCGGAAAAAGGAGCGGAAACAGGAGCGGGAGTGGTAGTGGGAGCGGAAGTGGCAGTGGTTCGGATTCTGAAAATGAAAATATACTTCTAAATATAGCCGAAAATGACGCGGGAGGAGGAGAAGGAGCGTTGGTCGGCGAAAGCGCGCGCACCGGTAAGAATATATACAACGACGATGATATAATACGTGTCGATGATGATCGATACGTATTCAATCCTTACAATACTGAGAATATCGAGGTGTCATTGACGGATATAGAGAACATTCTCGTAAAATACGGTGTTCCATCTCAGGTTCATAATATAGAACTCTACAAACGCGCATTCGTTCATCGGTCCTATACCAAACGCCCTAAAGCACTCAACGATCTCGAAAATGTGACATTTGTTGATCGACCGGAAGGCGCAATGCCGCTTCACACAAGATCCAATGAACGTCTCGAGTTTGTCGGAGATGGCGTCCTGGAATGTATTACAAAGTACTACCTCTACCGACGTTTTCCTAAAGAGAATGAAGGCTTCATGACCGAAAAGAAAATTGCCATCGTGAAAAACGAAACTATCGGAAAATTCGCACTTGAAATGGGATTACACCGTTGGTTCATTATTTCGAGACATTCAGAAGAAAAGAAGACGAGAACCAATCTGAAAAAATTGGGATGCTTGTTCGAAGCATTCGTCGGAGCTTTGTTTCTGGACTTCAACCGTGTTCCGATACATGATGACGATAAATGGTTTGAGAAAGTGTTTACATGTGGACCTGGATTTCAGATTGCACAGATATTCATTGAAAACGTATTTGAGCGACACATTGACTGGACGAACTTGATCAAGAACGACGACAACTACAAGAACATTCTCCAGGTGAAGATTCAGAAGGAATTTAAGACAACCCCCGATTATATTGAATTGTCGCGGGATCCGGATATGGGATATGAAATGGGCTTGTATTTATGTTTAGGACAACCATTACATGAAGTTATCGGGCAACCTTCCGCCGCAATACCATTCGAATCATTCGCGGACGGATTTGCCGGTATTCATCGGATATGTGAGCAGAACGGCGGGAAGGCGTTCATCTTCTTCGCACGCGCTGCCCACAAAATCAAGAAAAAGGCCGAACAAATCACATGCGAAATGGCGATACGACAGATCGCCCGAATTGCGAAATAAATATAACGGTATATGTTAGTAATATTACCGGTTATGAGTGTTTTAAAACAATTTAATTTGACGCAACGCCCGGTATTGCGTGCGTCAACAGCTGAAGACGCGAAAGAAGGTGTAGTCGTTCATTTTTCTCGTAAATTGCCAAGTGACGTATTAAAAAAACCGCGAAAATTGTCTGGATACAAAACTGTTATGCGAGAAAGAGCAGAAGAGTTTGCGCCAGAGTTGCCGGTAGAAGGGGAAGAGGTGAGAGATGAAGAAGAAAGGGAGGAGATGGGCAATGCATCGGGAGCTGCCGCTGCGGCTGCGGCTGCGGGGAAGGCGACGGCAAGTTCTGGTGTTGGCGCATTTGTAGTTGATAAACGTCATACAGTCGACTTTGACCGCGCAGCAATGATGGCAAAAATAAGAGGTGTTGCGCCACGTATTGGCGTCGTGCTTCCATTACAAGCTCCCCCGCCTTCTTTTTCTAATAAGTTTGTTACTGGAGAACCAGCGGTCGGAAATGTTCGCCGTCCTGAAATGGAACCGGATTTTGACTCAGAGGCTGATCCTATCGGGCTTGGAAGTGAACCTACTGTATCTACTGGTGTAGTGAAATTAGGCAAACGAGCAATATTGCCTTCGGATGAACTGCCGAAACAGACGAAAGCGTCGGCTGCGTTGGCAATTGCAGAAGCAAATGAACCTGCTGGATTTGAAGAGATGCGCCAGGTTAACCCTGAAGATGACGACGCAGTGGCGGAAGCGCCAGCGGCAACAGAGGCAGCAGCCGTTCCAGGAGAAGCACCAAAGAAACGCATGATTCGCCCCAAAGCAAAGACTACGACTGCTACAGGAAGCGTAAGTGCTGCAGCATCCAGTGTAAAGGCAGTAGTCAAGAAAATCAAAGAACGTGAAGACAGTATGGTCAATATCTCTGCGTATAAAGTTGGTGATACAATTGTCGCCACACGTCTTCCACCACCTCGCCCACTTCCCCAAGTTCAGGCGTCCGAGTTTTATATGAATAACCGCGCCAAGTTTATTCAATATATCAACGCTTTATTTCGACCTTACCGTGAAGAACTTACTTCTGGTGAAAGTGATATTACGTGCGAATCTCTTTACGGAGGCGATGACACTGCATCGGTCGCGCTTCTTACGCATCAGAAAATCGTCCGTGATTACTTGAATATTTATTCGCCGTATCGCGGTTTGCTTCTGTTCCACGGATTGGGAAGTGGTAAAACATGCTCTTCGATCGCTATTGCCGAAGGCCTGAAAACATTTAAGCGAATTATTGTGATGACACCCGCATCACTTCGTATGAACTACATTGAAGAAATGAAATCGAAATGCGGTGATCTTATGTATAAGAAGAACCAGTATTGGGAGTTCATCGAGTCACGTGGTAATCCTGAACTCACCCGCGTATTATCACAGATTCTCATGTTCCCTGATGATAAATTCGTGCGTGCAAACGGCGGGGCGTGGATGGTGAATGTAACTAAACCTAGCAACTATGAAACTGAACTCACGCCAAGTCAGCGTGTTCGCGTGGATAGGCAAATCGACGAAATGATCAATACCAAATATGACTTTATTAATTACAACGGTCTTCGTGCCGAGAAGCTGAAGAGTATGACGGATGGATATACCCGTAATCCGTTTGATAATTCGGTTATTGTGATCGATGAGGCGCATAACTTCGTGAGTAGAATCGTGAATAAACTGAAGCGTCCGACTTCAATGGCGTATCGTTTGTATCACTTTTTATTATCAGCGCAGAATGCCAAGGTTGTTTTGCTAACAGGAACACCGATTATCAACTACCCGAATGAAATCGCAGTGTTGTTCAATATCCTCCGCGGAAATATCGACAACTGGGTTTTCACCATTGGCGACAGTGGCGCAGGAGCGGGTGCGGGTGCGGGCCGTTTGACCTTAGACGGATTCAAGTCCATTTTCGGTATTGCCGGAGAATCGGGTCGAGGCAAAGGAGCGAAGTCCGGGGCAGCGGCCGGGGCTGCAGGCTTTGCAAAGGGAATTGGCCTTTCATTTGACTATATGGACTACAATACCCGGACAAAGAAACTCATGATTACCAGGAACCCATTTGGATTTGTCCGTGATTATGATGCAGTTACGTCGAAATATCGCGGAGTCATTCGCAGGGGCGATCCAAGTGCAGTTGTTGGGTCTGGAGAGGTAGCACCACCATCCGCGGCTGCAGGAAGTGTCGCGGTTATGGATACAACTTCAACCGAAAACGGGCTTCTTTCGGACGCGGCATTTGAACGCGCAATTGTCCAGAAACTCCGCGATAATGGAATTTCGGTAATTTCTGCGTCGACAAACAAACAAGAACCATTTACAGCACTCCCTGATAAATTAGATGATTTCAATAGTTATTTCATTGATCCATCTACACTTGAATTCAAGAACCGTGATCTCTTTATTCGACGTATATTAGGGCTTACTTCTTATTTTCGCAGCGCGCAAGAGAAATTGTTGCCAACTTATGACTCCGCAGCGAACTTCCATCTTGTCGAAGTTGAAATGAGTGATTATCAGTTCGCAATTTACTCACGTGTCCGTGACCTTGAGCGCAACCAAGAGTCAAATATGAAGAAGAAGGCGAAGAAACGTGGCGCGGCTGGCGCAGCAGGGAAGAAGAAGGGCGACGGAGGTGGCGATGGCGGTGACGGTGTATATGATGATGTTTCATCTACGTATCGCATTTTTTCGCGCGCGTTCTGTAATTTCGTTTTCCCACCATCGATTCGTCGTCCATTGCCAGGTGATGACGGAACTGCTGCATCAGAGATGGAAAAATCGTCGGCACTTGGACGTATGCCGGATGCGGCAGTCATGGGTGAAGCTCATGAAACCGCGGAAATGCTGGCAGCGCGTATCGCGAAGGCGATGGAGACTGGAGGTGCGACAGGAGCACCAAAACGTGGACGTAAGCCGAAAGGCGCGGCGGCGGCGGCGGCGGCGGCGAAAGGAGGCGAAGAAGACACTGCCGCTGCAATGGACGAGAATATGCTCGATGGTGTAAAGAGTCCGAATGGCGATGGCGATGATAGTGAAGATGATGCTGAAATGGTGATCACTGGCGAACACTCCGACGCAGTGGCAGCAGTCATGGCAGGATCGGCCAAAACAAAGTCATCAACCGCGGTGACCAGTAAAAAAGACTATGTTGCTCAATATCAAGGCGCGATTACCAAGGCAATTCGCGATTTGAAAGTGAGTGCGGGTAGTTTTCTCATTCCAGAAGAACTTGCGACATATAGTCCAAAGTTTCTTCATTTGCTTCAAAATATCCTTGATAAACAACATGTCGGTCTTCATCTCGTATACAGTCAGTTCCGCACATTAGAAGGAATCGGAATTATTAAGTTGATATTAGAAACAAACGGTTTCTCCCAGTTCAAAATCAAGCAATCATCCATGGGTGACTGGACAATTGATATGACCCCGGAAGAACAAGAACGCCCGTGTTTCGCGCTTTATACCGGCACGGAAACACCGGAAGAGAAAGAGATCATCCGCAATATCTTCAATAGCAAGTGGAAGAATGTGCCCAAGACGATTACGGAACAACTGTCCACCCGTTTCACGAATAATATGTATGGTGAAGTGATTAAGGTGTTAATGATTACGGCATCCGGTGCAGAAGGTATTAACTTGCGTAATGTTCGTTATGTTCACATCACCGAGCCTTACTGGCACCCGGTTCGCACAGAACAGATTATCGGTCGCGCCCGCCGTATTTGCAGTCATATTGACCTCCCGGAAGAATTACGAACAGTTGATGTGTTTTTGTACTTGATGCGGTTTACAGCGCGTCAAATGGCGACGGACAATGATGAATCGTTGAATATTCGAATGAATGATAAGAGCAAGACCGATGGGGTGACACCGATGAGCACGGATCAGTCTCTCTACGAGATATCGAATATCAAGGAGCGGATTACACGCCAAATTTTGACGGCGGTGAAGGAATCGTCGTTTGATTGTATGATCCATGCTACGGCTGGTGCGAAAGAACGCCTACAATGCTACACATTCGGATCGGGTGTAGGCGATGAGTCGCTGGCATATCAGCCAAATATTGCGACAGAAGAGGACGATAAGACGAAGAAACTGAATAAACAGACGAAGACGTTGGCGTTGCGGAAGTTGACAGTGAGTGGAAAAGAATACGCAGAAGATCCAGAGACGAATATTATTTATGACATGGAACTTTACAAGATGGGAAATTTGGTAGAGAGGGGACGGCGGACGATCATACCCGCAGACCCGAGGACGGGGGCAGGAGAGCAGTCACGGTTTGACTTCTTTTAGTTTTTTAGTATAAATAATTGCGCACTCACGGTGTTCGCACTCCATTATTTATACTAAAACCTTGGCGATTGGCGGGACAGTGAGTATGGTCGCACTCATTCCATCATTTTTATTTGTATGTATAATATGTATAACACATGGTAGGAAAAAGAAGGTCAGGTTTGTTCGTGCACAGAAAAGCCTACTCATGGGCTAAAGCTACATCACCGATTCCATCAGTTACGTATACAGTTACGTATAATGGTAATACCAGAACAAGTGGAAGTGTTCCAGTAGATGGCTCATCTCCATACATATCCGGTTCATCTGTAACCATTTTAGGAAATTCTGGAACACTAGCCAAAACCGATTTCATCTTCTCTGGATGGAACACCGCTGCAAATGGTTCGGGAACATCTTACTCGGAAGGAGATACATTTACAATTAACGCAAATACGATACTTTATGCTAAATGGCTAGATGCAGCACCACCATCAGCACCGACATCATTATCCAGTGTAGGAGGAAATCAAGCGGCGTATATTTTGTTCACACAAACCGGAAATGTAACAAACTATGAATATTCTACTGACAATGGAGCAACGTTTTTGGCATTTGACCCCCCTCAAATTTATAGTCCTGTAGAAATAAACACATTATCGTCGGATTCGGGTAGAACGATTCGTTTAACAAATGGAACAGAGTATACTGTGAAACTGAAGGCGGTGAATACTGCAGGAATAAGTAGCGAATCTGCTTCTGTTACAGTTACCCCAACAGTAACCAGTTTGACGACTACTGGACGTATAATATACTTGGATGCAAACAATTCTAGTTCTTATTCTGGAAGTGGTTCGACTTGGACGAACCTTGATTCGGGTGGCAGCTACAGTGCAACACTCGGTGGATCACCGTCATTTAACACCACAGATCCAGGTAATAAATATTTTGACTTTAACCGTGGAGCAGCTACTGGCCAATTCGCTCAAATTACACAAAATACGGCGATTAATCCCGTGATAAATCAACCCTTTACGATTCAAATGTGGGTTCGAATTAATAATGTAGGTTCACAGGGAACATTAGTGAATAAAATGTTTATCGGGTATAACGATTTTGACGGATATAATTTAACTTATAGGGCAGATACTAGTTTACGATTACATTTGAACGGCACTACGCGTGATAATGCATTTTTCTCAGTTACCGGTGTTTTAAGCAGTGGATGGGCTCTATATACCGCAAATATTCAATACGGAAGTGGTGGTGGAAGAACAAATAAATTATTTGTAAATGGTCGTCAAGTTATGTCTGCAGCAAGTAGTGAATCTATTGTCGGAAATTCTACGCAAAATCTCTCATTTCCCACCGGATTTGGTGGAGATGGAGAATGCGACGTTGGCCAATTTTATTATTACAACACAGAACTAACAACGACACAAATCATACAAAATTACGATGCATCAAAACCCAGATATATCGCGTGATATTGACAATGTATAATAGATTATTCCATCATCGGTTTTCTCTTTAGTTTCAGAAGGATTGGATTATGATCCGTATCATTATCCTCCTGAAATCTGACTCGGCGTGTATCTTCACTTTGTGGTCGCGGTTGTATGAGTGGAGTCGTTGAAGACACCACTATATCATTTGGATTGTATTCAGGTGTTTTTTCGAGAGATTGTCTATACTCGGGTGGCATCGTCGCCTTCATTCTCTCGGTGATTTCATCCAGATCGCGTTGTCTTGCAGCAAGTCTCTCGGCAATTATTTTTTCCATGTCGTCACTGTTATCCGCAAGTGGACTGTCGTTGTTATCGTCGTTGTCATCTCCTGTTTGATTCTTTCTCGCAGGTTTGATTTTCGTATGTGAATCTCTCGGAACATCCGAAAAATCGATCTCTTTTGGGCGTGGAACTTCGAAATATGACCGCATCTCTGCCTCTTTCTCGCGCAACTTCGTTTCGATTTCTTCGCGTTTTCGAGAATGGAAATCCTCTGCATTATAAATCTCTCGAACTTGAGGCGCTGGAGATGCAAGACTACCAGAAGACATAAACGCATGACTACCACCGCCGCCGTTAGCGCCGGATTTACTTGCGCCTATATCTCTGGCAATCTTTGGAATATTCGCGACGAGAGATTGGAGCGCGATCTTATTGATATCCCTTAATGAAAAGGCCGTCGAACGCACCCGGTCAATCTCGATTTTCAGCTGTTTCGCTGCCTCGAAATCTTCTGCCTGAACCGCCTGTTGTTTACGCTGTTCCAGTTTCTCTAATCGCGGTATTACCGCCTCCATTTCGCCGATCGTGGCGCGGATTTTCTTCGCGGCATCATAGTCTTCATCGGCGATGGCTTGTTGTTTGGCATGATAGAGCTCTTTCAGCCGCCCGACGTGAATTGCAGGAATGTTTGCCGAGAGATTCTTGAGGATCTGCTCGAATACATGTTTTACTTCTTGGGGTGTGACATTGGCAGGGATACCGTCGAATATCCCTTCTTCGGCTAATATTCCCCAGAGAAGTTCTTTGTTTTCTTGGGAGATGAGAGATGACATATTCGGGAGTGGAGGTTATTAAATGATATACACCGCCGAGGGTTTATATAATTTATGATGATGGTCATGGAACTAGGATACCCATTTTAGTTTTTATATATCTGTCTGCGGCATCATAATTTGGAAATAATAGATAAATCGTGTTTGATATTGTTTTATATTCTGCTATTTGTATTTTTGATTCATCAGATGAATCTACTTCTTTTACTGTAACAAACACTTTAATTTCGTCCTGATCTGACACTCCATTAGTAACTTCAAAAGTCTTTTGACTACGTTCAAAACTCCATTCAGTTGTAGAATCTTTTATGTGTTTTTGTACGGCATTAAATGCGAATATTTGAATACCGGTTGCCGATGCAATACTCCAAGTAAAGTTCGCACCATTATTTGTCAAAACAATCGTGCATACGTCATTATAAGATTTAGGATCAGTTAATATTCGAATTTGGTTAATTCGGGATGTGAGTTTCCAATTTTCAACATCTGCTGGATTTGTTACATCTACCAGTGGTAATATAAATTTATTTTGAACGCTATTAGGATTATTAGCCAATGTTAATATTAGGGCGTTATGTTTTATCGAAAACAGATCTATAATTTTTTTTTTAGCATCTTCATCATCTGTCACTAGTTGAGGGGCAGAGAGGGCGTGGGATTGACGGTATAAATCTCTCGTGTCAGTTATATCTTCTAGAAGTAATTGTCCAGGTAGTTGCGGATTTTCTGATGCTGATGATGATGCTGATGATGATGCTGATGATGGAAAATCGGGATCTTCTTCATCGTAAAGATATGAAACAAATATTGCATCTTTACCACATATGCCATCTTCACTAAATACTTTAAAGTCTACAATAACAACATCAAATTCTTCTGTATCAGATTTTAATTTTTTTTTACATATTTTAAGTTGGTAATAAACATACAATAATTTTTTTGGATTTTCATCTACACGAGTAAATGTAATTTCTTCACCATTTTCAAATGTTGCTTTAATAGAAGCATCAATTAAATTTGGTAAAGTTCTCATCATTTGGGTCAAAATATCATTATGTATACCTTGATATCGACTACGATATTTATCATTTATTAATTTTGCCGGTATTATAAGAGGCGACCTTGTATATTTTAGTTCACTAATATTAGATATACTTATTTCTTTACCATCAATCTTTCGTATTGATAGTCGTTTGTCGCAATACATATTTGGTTGTAATTGTCGGTTTAGTGGTATTCTTTCCCACTGCCATAATGGTTCGTCACAGTCAAACGATGTATATCCATACTCATAGTCATACTCATAACTATCTTTTTTGCAGTTTGGCATTACAATCATACATGCCATGCATTTCATATTTTTTGGATTAACAAGTTCATTATTGTCCAATAAACCATAAAGTCCACTATAAAATCCTTTCAGGTCATTTATAGCATTAACAACGTGAGCAGCATCAGCAGCAGGATTGGCTTCAGCCGTGGCCTTTGCATCAAGTATATCTATAGATAATGTAGGATGGGCATTATTTTTTATCATTACTCCACGGATAAAGTCCTCTCTGGGTGGAGAGCGAGGATAAATCTGAGAATAAAATGCTTCTAATGAATTCTTTAACTTAACATATGGCTCTTCGCTTTTAATTGTCAAGGATACTATGCGTCCACGTACTGGTTGATATATTTTACCTTGACATACACGTTCTAATGTTGGTTTAAAGTCATTGTATGTTAATTCAAATTTACTACCAGCAGGACCACAACTGTTCCTCGCACAGATGAGTCCATATGAATCATTAATAGAATCTATTAGTGTTTTAATATTTGGTTCTATAGATTCTGAATACGCTTGTGGAATAAACTGTATTTCATCTTTACCAGGTTTAAGTTCTTGATATGCAAGTTTAAATCTTTTACGTAACTCTTTGTTACCTTTACCTGTAAATTGTGCACACCATTCAGGCACCTCGAATTTGAAATTGGATCTTGGAATTTTTTTGGCAATATCATACATTTTAGTAGCAATATGGTTAAGGAAAATATTGATTAAATAACCAATACTGTCAGTAGTTCCAGGGTTTAGGCTTTCGCGTAATCTAGGTAATGTTTTTAATGTTTTAAAACTTGGTAACCCCCCTTTCATCTTATATGTTCGGTTTTTCCACATTTTCGTCCTTATTCTTCTTAAATTTCTTTTACGCGTTTGCCGATTCTTGTGAATCTTCCGCGTTATTTTCTTCTTCATTTGTTTTGATTGTCTATACAGATATAGATATAGATATAGATTAATTTAATGATCGTTACACCTGTTCTACGGTAACGTCGTTTTGTAAGGTACATTTTATATTGTAGACAGAATAAAATGTACATGAGATGGCTGGTAAGCGGGCCAGCGCCCTTAAAACTCCACATTGGGTGTCGGCACCTTTTCATC
>JACCED010746440.1_pt1 | contig 17191 bp, 9 predicted proteins | sample 7455021 | NCBI WGS metagenome assembly JACCED01 (sample SAMN15323456, study PRJNA562643) | freshwater metagenome | isolation source: river surface water | place: USA:Blue River Watershed | collected 2017-08-19 | reverse complement strand
GGCGGGGAGCGGCTCGGCGCCTGGCAGGGCACCGGCGGGGGTCGGGGCGGGGGGTGGGCCTGCGGGGCTTGGCTGCGAAGGCAGCAGGGACACCGTGCCGCAGGAGGCCAGCACCAGCAGGGCGCTCCCTACAATGACAGCCAACGCCCACCTGCCCAAGAATGCTCGCATGCTGCTGATTCTGCTCGAAGCTCTGCTGGCCCTCGCGATCCTGATCCTGATCGTGTGGTGGACCATGTTCTCGGGCCGACCCAAGGGCGAGCTGCCCAGGGACGACAAGCCCGAGGACTGAAATCAGTCTGGAAAGAATCCATGCCCCTGTCCCCTTCGTCTCCTCGCCGCGAAATTCATCACCGTTCGATTGATATGCGGGCGTACGCCCGTGACGACGGCCTGTACGAAGTGGAGGCCCGCCTCATCGACACAAAGCCCTTCCCATTCGAGCGACTGGGGTCACCTGTCCCCGTCCCGCCCGGGCAACATCTGCACGATCTGTGGGTGCGATTGATCGTCTCGGCGGACTATGTGGTGCAGGCAGTGGAGGCGTCCTCCGATGCCACGCCCTACGGCGTCTGCAAAGAGGCCGAGGCGACGCTGCAGGTGCTGGTGGGCGAGCGGATCGTCAAGGGTTGGTCCACCACGGTGAAGTCGCGTCTGCGAGGCGTCGCCAGCTGCACGCACCTGATGGAGATGCTCATTCCGCTCGGCACGACCGCGTTTCAGGGCATCCGCGGTGTGGTGCCCAGGCAGGACCGCATCGACACGCCAGGCAAGGTTCCCGCGCAGATCAACAGCTGCTATGCCTACCGGAGCGAGGGCGCAGTCGTCATGCGTCTCTGGCCTGAGCACGCCCGTCGCACCGACTGAGATTGTTCAGCCAAGGTCGGCCTGGCGGGACTGACGGCGCGCCAACACGAAAACTTGAGCCCCCACGCGTAGCGCGTCAAGGGGCAAGATGGGTGCCTCGCTACCACCACGCACCCGCATGGACCCAGGCATCGAAGACAAGCCGCTAGCGCCCCCTGGTTACGCAGCCTGGCTGCTTGCGCTCAAAGACCGAATTCGCCAATCGCAGCAGCGGGCTGCCCAGGCAGCTAACGGCGAGTTGGTCCACCTCTACTGGCGAATCGGGCGAGACATTCTCGAGCGTCAAAGCAGGGAGGGCTGGGGCGCCAAGGTCATTGAACGCCTCGCCAGAGATCTCCGACGGGCCTTCCCGGAGATGAAGGGTTTCTCCCGCGCCAATCTGCTTTACATGCGGGCCTTTGCAGACGCGTGGCCCGGTGACCAGGTCGTCCAACAGGCTGTTGGACGATTACCTTGGGGACACAACCTGCTCCTTCTCACGCGTCTGAAGAAGCCAGAAGAGCGCCTGGCCTATGCCGAGCGGGCTGCGCAACTGGGCTGGTCGCGCGCGACGCTGTCAAAGCAGCTGGAGGCGCGGCTTCTCGAGCGCGAGGGCCGAGCCCAGACCAATTTCACCGAGCGCCTGCCATCGCCTGAATCCCACCACGCCCACCAAGCCTTGAAGGACCCCTACCTGCTCGACTTTCTAGCGATCGGGGCAGAGGCCGGCGAGCGCGAGATTGAGGCGGCGCTGGTGAACCATGTCACGCAGTTCCTGTTGGAGCTGGGCGCCGGGTTCGCGTTTGTCGGACGCCAAGTGCATCTGCTGGTCGGCGGCGACGATTTCTACATGGACCTGCTCTTCTATCACCTGCGGCTCCGGTGCTATGTGGTGATTGAACTCAAAGCCGAGAAGTTCAAGCCAGACCACCTGGGCCAATTGAGCTTTTATCTGACCGCCGTAGACCGGCAAATCAAGAGCGAACACGATGGTCCGACCCTTGGCCTGCTACTGTGCCGAAGCCGCAACAAGGTCGTGGCGGAGTACGCACTCGGCGACAAAAATCAGCCCATGGGAATTTCGGAATACCGGCTGGTGGGCTCCCTTCCGGCCGAACTGCAGTCGAGCCTGCCTTCCATCGCCCAAATCGAGGAGGAGCTCGCGGACATGCCCGCCGCAAAGGATGCGGAGACGCCACAGGGCGGCTGATTGCGGGCCTGGAGCCTCACCCCTCCCGCAGCAAGTTGGCCAGCTCCACCGCTGACTTCACCTCCATCTTGTCGAACACCCGGGCGCGGTGCACTTCCACCGTGCGAACGCTGATCTCCAGCTGGTCGGCAATCAATTTGTTGGGCAGGCCCTTGGCCACCAGGGCCATGACATCGCGCTCGCGCTGGGTGAGTTCAGCCAACCGGGACTGCAGCCGCTCCAGGGCCTGGCGCCCGGCCAGCACCTGGGCCGAGCGGGCCACCGCCTGCTCGATGCGGTCAACCAGGGCGTTGTCGGAAAAGGGCTTCTCGCAAAAGTCGAAGGCGCCGCGCTTGACCATGGCCACCGCGGTGGGCACGTCACCATGCCCGGTCAAAAAGATCACCGGCATGACCTCGACCAGACCGCGCCGCTCCAGCAGCTCGAACAGTGCCAGGCCGCTGGTGCCGGGCATGCGAACGTCCAGCAGCAGGCAACAAGGCTGCCGGGGCATGAAGTCTGGCGGCAGGGCCGCCAGAAGGGCATCTCCGCTGGCGAAGCTCTCGCTGGCCAGGCGCCGGGAGCGCAGCAGCCAGGCCAGGGCCTCGCGCACGCTGGCATCGTCGTCGACGAGGTAGATGAGGGCGTCAGAAAGAGGTTGCATCTGAAGAGAGCGCAGGGGCGCCCTGGGGGGAGTCGGCAGCAGGCAGCATGAACCGGAAGATCGTGCCCTGCGGGGTGTTGGGCTCGAAGGACAACTGCCCGCCGTGCTGCTCGACCACGGTTCGGCACAAGGACAGGCCCAGGCCCATGCCCTCGGCCTTGGTGGTGAAGAAGGGGGTGAACAGCTGGCCTTTGACCGCCTCGGGAATGCCAGGTCCGATATCGGCGACAGAGAACTCCAGCCAGGTGCGGCCGGGCTCATTGGGCCGCTCGGCCCGGCGCACCTGGAGGGTGACGGTCGGTCGGGAGACCCCGGCTTCGTCCATGGCCTGCATGGCGTTGCGAACCAGGTTCAGAAGGACCTGCTCGACCATAGTGCGGTCACACAGGACCTGGGGCAAGTCGGCGGGAATGCGGGAGACAACACCCACGCCCAGCTTGCGGGCCTGAAGAGTGACCAGAGGAATGACCGCTGCCCACAGCGCTTGCGGGTGGACGGGCTCACGGGGCTGGTCGCGCCGGCGCAGGAAGTCGTGAACGCTTCGGATCACTTTGCCAGCCCGCTCAGCCTGCTGGGCAATGCGCTGCAGCGCACCGTCGAGGCCCTGAACATCGCCTGACTGCAGGAGGTTCCGCGAACCGGTGGCGTAACTGGAGATGGCCGCGAGCGGCTGGTTGAGCTCGTGGCTGAGGAGCGAGGCCATCTCGCCCACGGTGGCCAAGCGGGCGGTGGCCTGCAGCCGCTCTTGGCTGGCCCGGGACACCTCCTCCACCCGGCGTTGCTCGCTGATGTCCAGGCACGCGCTCATCCAGCCCGTCTGTTCGCCTTGGGCGTTGATCAGAGGCGCCTCGATGATGAGGACCGGGAAACGGACGCCGTCTTTGCGGACGAACACGGATTCAAAGCCCTCACGCGGCGGCTGTTGCCCCCCTGCATGCCGGTTTTCATGGCGGCGCTGGTATTCCTCCACCAGGTCGGGCGGCCAGTAGGGCGGGGGCATGGCCCGGCCCAATATCTCCTCGGCGCTGAAGCCGACCATGGCGCAAAAGGCTGGGTTCACATAGGTGATGCGGCCGGAGAGGTCGCGCGCCCGCAAGCCGGTGACCAGAGAGTCCTCCATCGCCTTGCGAAAAGCCAGGGCGTCGGCCAGGTCGCGTTCGACCCGCTGGCGGCGCCGCATATCGCGGCCCAGCAGCACCAGCACCGTCACCAAGGCAATCGACATGGCGGTGACGAGGGCGGTCATCACATTGGGAAACAGGTCCGGCGCTGAGCGCCAGCTGTTCATCCGCAGCAAGAGGGTGTTGCCGGGCAGGTCCAGCAGGTACTGGCTGGTGAAGGTGCGGCGGCCACGCTGAGCCTGGCCATACAGCGCCAGGCGGGTACCGTCGGTCTCGTTGAAAGACACCTCCTGGTTGCGCGCCAACTGCGGGCCGACGAAGGAGGACAGGACGCCCGACAGGGCGTAGCTGGCGACCACGAATCCGGAGACCTCGCGGCCGCTGCCCTGGGGCACGCACAACTCCATGACCTCTAGGCCAAGGCCGTCGGCCTGGGGTGCGAAGTAGCTGGTGGAGTAGGCCGGCTGCGACAAGCGGATCGCTTGGGCGCAGGCCAGACGGACATCGGCCTGTGCCTGAGGGCGGGGCAGGCGCTCGAACACCGGCTTGCGATAGGGCGTCTCGACCGCTTGCAGCAGTTGCAGGGAGGCGTCGCGCTGCTCGATGCGCAGCAGCTCGCGGTGCTCGCGCAGCAGACGCAGGGCGGCAGCGTCCCAATCCGCCTGGGCAGGCGTGGCGCGCAGCGCCTGCAGGTCTTGGATGTTGCGTGCCAGGCCCTGGCGGATGTCTGCGCCGGCAGCGTTGGCATCCCGGTCCAGGGCCCCCTGCACCTGGCTGGCCTCGTAGCGGCCGGCCAGCCAGACCAAGGTGACCAGCAGCGCCCCGACCAAGGGCACCAGCACCCACCAAAAGATACCCCGCGCCGCGCTCCCGCCCCCGTCTTGCAGGCCCCCGGCGAACCAGACGCGGACCGTCGAGACAGCCATGTGCTTGCGTTGAAAAAGAGCGCGAAAAGAGCGAAGCATGGCCAGCGCGTCAGGGCCGGGCGGATAAGACGGCCGACGGCGCAGCGGCTGGGGCTGGGGCTGGGGCAACCCCAAGCACGCGGTGCGCCAGCGCCGGCAACTGCTGGCGGGACTGCGCAAGTCGCTCAAGCTCAAGGCGGGCGCGCAGCACGCCTGCACCCTCCTCCTCGCGGCAGGCCATCACCTCGCCCCAGGGATCGGCTACCAGCGAGTGGCCCCAAGTGCGGCGGCCGTTGGCATGCAGACCGCCCTGTGCCGGCGCGCCGACGAAGGCGAGGTTTTCGATGGCGCGCGCCCGTAGCAGCGTCTCCCAGTGGGCCCGGCCGGTGGTATGGGTGAAGGCGCTGGGCACCAGAAACAGCTGCGCGCCCTCGGCAGCAAGGCCACGGTACAGCTCTGGAAAGCGCAGGTCGTAGCAAACCGAGAGGCCGACTCGCCAACGCTCTCCCGCGCGGGTTTCGAGGTCGAAACAAACGGGGTGGGCGCCGGCCTCGATGGTGCGCGACTCGTCATAGCGCTCGCGGCCGTTGTCAAAGGCAAACAGGTGAATCTTGTCGTAGCGAGCCGCCTGGCGGCCGTCGGGGCCATAGACAAAGCAGGCGTTGCGGACCCGACCGGGGTCCGCACTGGCCAGGGGCAGGGTGCCGCCCACCAGCCACAGCCCCAGGTCGCGGGCAGCCTCGGCAAGCGCCGCCTGGACCGGGCCCTGGCCCTCGCGCTCGGCATGCGCAAGTTTGTCGGCGTCGGACTGGCCCAGAAGACAGAAATACTCGGGCAGCACCGCCAGCTCGGCGCCGTCCGCGGCCGCTTGCGCCAGCAGCGCGCGGGCCTGCCGCAGGTTGTCTGCCACCGAGGGGGAGGAGACCATCTGAATCAGGGCGAGCTCGAGTGCCATGGAGGTATTGAATGCGGCGCGGTCGGGGTGCGCGAGGTCCGTCGACTTAGTTGGCGGCGGCCGGCTGCGGGGCGGGAGCAGCACTGCTGCCGCGGGACACCCGGGTCACCCGCGGGTCGCCCCAGGTGCCGTCGACATGAAACTCCTGGGTCGCCGCGCGGATCAGCGGCTGGCGCAGAAACAGCTGGGCGAGGAAACTGCCCAGGCCGACCGCAGGATTGATGACACCAGCGACCACCGAGGCGGTGCCGGCATTGATCTCGGGCACCACCACCACCTTCAGGTCCTGGGTCTCGCGGGCGATGTCGGCGCGCCCGTCCATCAGGACGGCGGCGTTCACCCCCTTCATCTGCAGGTTGTTGGTGGCCGCGATGCCCTGGGCGATGGTGACGTCGCCACGCAGGAAGTCGAAAGCAAATCCCTCGGTGAACACATCCCGGAAGTCCAGGGTCAGCCGGCGCGGCAGACTCTGCAGGCTGAGCACGCCCAAGAGCTTGGCCAGCCCCGGGTCGGCCTTGAGGAATTGGCCCGATTCGATGTTCACGCTGAAGGCGCCCGCCATCGTGGGGTAATCAAAGCTCAGCGGCGAGCCCTGCCAGCCGATCTGGCCTTCGAGCTTGCCACGGCCACGCCGCACCATGTCTTTCATGCCCAAACGGGTGAGCAGTTGCCCGCTGTCGCTGACATCGAGGCGGAAGTTCATGGCGGCGCGGCGGGCGGGCCCGCGGGCGCGCGCGGCGGAGGTCGCAGCCGTGGCCAAGGCCGACGCAGCCCAGGTCCCGCTGGCAGTGAGCGTGGCCTCGGGCATGGCCAGCACCAGGCGGTTCAGGCGCCACTCGGGTCCGCTACCCCCCGAAGCGGCACGGTTGACGGCCTCCATTTCGAGCCGGCCCAGCTTTTTTCCGCGCAGCTCGAAATCCTCCACCACCGCATCGATCGCCGGCATGCTCGTGGCAGGCTGGTCCAGCAGTGCCTCGACGTCGCTGGTGGCGCTCGCCGGAATGGTCAGCCGCGTCAGGCGCGCGACCAGGCGTCCACCCCCTGCAGCGAGGTTGGGAGGCTGGCGGTACTCGAAATTACCTTGGAGCTGGCTGGCCTCGACCGCCGCCCGCCACGTCAGACCGTCGCGGGAGCCGGTGGCCGCGAGGTTGTTGACCGTGCGGCCCGAAAGCGTGAGCTCACGGGCGCGCAGGCTGAAGGTGGTGGGCAGGTAGGGTTGCAGCGCGGGATCAGCGAGGCCGCGGCTGGGCGCAGTCGTGGTCGGTAAGGCCAGGGCCTGCTCCCAGTCGTCGAGGTTGACGCCGACCAGGCGCAGGGTAGCCGCAACGCCTTGCTCCGGCAGGGACACCGACTCGCCGGGGGCCAGACCCAGGCCGATGGCGCCACGCAGCACCTGGGGCTCGGCACCCGAGAGGTCGCGGACATAGTGGACGCTGCCCACGCGACCCACTTCCACGCGCATCTGGTCCTGCGGCCGGGACGCGGTACCGCCGAAGCTACGCTCAAAGCGGAGGGGAAGGACGGCGTCCGCCGCCTTGTTCAGGGGCGCTGGCAGGGACAGCGACAGCCCCTGGAGCGTGCTGGTGACAGTCACATCGGCGGAGCCCGGGCGCAGGCCGATGAGGGCGGTGTAGGGCGCACTGCCGATGGCCTGGCGCGCCAGGCGGGGTACCGGACCAAAATCGCGCGCCTGCCGCAGGGCCTCGGCCGAGGCGGTGCCCTGGACACGCAACTGGATGGGCGCCTCACCAGCCGGTACCGGCGCGGGCCGGCTACCACCGTCGATGCGCAGGTCGCCGCCGAGGGCGCGCGCCTGGACGCCGGACAGACTGAAGCCGCGCTCGGTGAAGGCCACCGAGCCGCGGGCGCGGGCCAGGGCGGGCGCGTCAGGCATTGCGAAGTCGTTACCCGGCAGGATGACGCTGCCCTGCACCTTACTTCGGTCCAGAGCGGCCAGGGGCAGGGACAGCTGCAACTTCACCTCGGCGGGGCCGTTGACCGTGGCCTGGGCCAGCGGCTGGCCCAGCGTGACGGCGACCGGCGAGGCATTGAAGACCGCCAGTGACTCGGCCAGCGGCCCGCGCACCGTGCCGGTCACCCCGACGACCGCCTCGGCAAAGTTGGCGAGGGTGGCTTCAGCCTGCACCTGCAGCCCCGGCACACCGACAAAGCGGCCCTGCGCCTTGTTCACCTGCATGCCGGCGCGCTCGAACACCAGCTCGCCCGACAGACCCGTCAGCGCCGGCCAAGCCGGCCCACCCGATTGGCGCGCGCTGCTGCGCGGCGCGTAGGCATATTGCAGGTCACGCACCTTGGTGGCAATGCGGAACTCGCCGCTGTTGGGGTCTCGGAAGGGGAAGTCCCGCAGGTCGCCGCGCAGGGTCACCCGAGCGTCGTAGGCCTGGCCGGCGGTGATGGCTTCGCGCACATAGTCGCGGGTCTGCGGCAGCGAGGTCGGCAGGTAGCGCCAGACGCGATTGGCCTCGGCCCGCGCGATTGTCATCTGCAGGTCCAGATTGCCCGGCCCGCCCCGCGCCGGGTCTGCGCTGCGCCAAGTGGCTTGGCCCTCGGCCTGCAGGTCGGCGTTGGCCAGACGGATACCTGTCGCGCTGACGCTGAGTCGGCCATCGGCCCGCTTCCACTGAAGGTCGGCCATCAGCCGGTCCAGTTTCACCTGCGGCTCGGCCAATACGCCAGGCAATGAAAGAACACCGCCCGGGGCCTCGAGGTGAGCCTTCCCGCCGGCTTGGTCGAATTCGCCCTGAGCTGTCACACCGCGCAGGCCAGGGCGGCGACTGGCCGGATCCGCCGGAAGGACCAGCCCGCTGGCGCGGGCGCTCACCTTGTACTTGGCAGGGGCGTTGGCGGGCAGCTCCCAGCTGGCATCCAGGCGCTCGATCAGGCCGGCGAGGCCGTCGGGCCCCTGGGGAACCCGCGCCAGCATTCCGCGCTGGCTGTCGGTCAGGGGCAGGCGCTCAGCCAGCCGGATCAGCGCCTGCAGGTCCAGCCGGTCGGCCCGCAGGCGTCCCCGTCCGGCCTCCTTGGCATCCGCCGGTTCCCAGGCGAGAGACAGGTTGCCACCGGGCCAACGCTGGCCATCAGGGGTCTGGAATTGCAGGGCCTGGGTCTCGAGTTCAAAGCCCCGGCCCAGTCGCTTGCCAATGAAACGTCCAGCGAAGGAGTCCAGGGTCAGAGAGGGCCGGCCGGCGACCAGCACCGCATCCACCTGCCGAAGGTCCACCTCGGCCTGGCCGCCCAGCAGGCGGCCACGATCGAGGTCGGCCCAAGCGCGCAAGCGGCCCTGACCGCCGCGTAGGTCCACGCCCAGGTTGGCATAGGACCGCAACCGGGACAAATCGACCGCACTGAAATCGGCATAGAGCTCGCCCTGCCAGTCCTGCCAGCGGCCACGGTGCTGAGAAAGGAGCGGGGAGCGCAGTTCCCCCATCAAGGTAAAGGCACCGCCCCAGTCAGCGGGCGGGCGGGCGTCCAGCCGCAGGTCGTGGCGGCGTGGGCCATTGCGGGCGACAAAGCGGAGGTCGGACAGCCCAAGGGGCGGGGCGCTGCGCTGCTCGTCGACCCAGGTCAGGCCGCCCCCGAGGACCACGACCTCTTTCTGCCGGAAAAACCAGTCGGCCGCCGGGCTGGCCTCACCGCTGACGCGGGAGACCTCCAGCCCGGCCACCCAGATCTGGCCAGCCGCGTCGCGGCGCACCTCCAGCTGCGGCCCCTCGATATAGAGCTGCTCCATGCCCAGGTCCAGCAAGGAGCGGGGCGAAAGCGCTACCACCACACGATTCAGGCGAAGCGCCTCTCGGGCCTGGGCATCGAGCAAAACAACCCCCGACAGCTCGAAGGAGGGCATGAGCGCGCTGCTGTGGGCAGTGATCGCGCCGATGCGCACCTGCACCCCCAGAACCCGCGAGGCTTCCCGCTCCAGCGCAGGACGCCAGTCGTCGATACGCGGCACAATCCAGCCGTGTAAAGCGCCCCAAGCCAGTGCCAGCGCCAACCAAAGGGCCACAAGCAGCCACCAAAGGGCTGAGGCGGCGATGGAAAGCGCCCGGATCCAGCGGGAGGGCGTCAGCGATTCGTTCATGGAAACAGAGCAAGTGGCAGGAATTATCACCCCCGGGCTGGCTGGCCGCTCGCGCTTTGTTCAGCGCCTGCGGCGGCGCTACGCGCAGGAGCTTAGTCTGCTACCTGCGGGGGTGCCTACGCGCGCCGCAATGGAGGCTACCTGCGAGGGGCTGCGCGGGCAAGGCCACGACACCGGCGCTGCGCTGCGTGTGCTGCGCCAACTGGTGTTGGAGCGCCTGATCACCCTCGATTGCGAGGACGGCGCGCCGCTGTCTGATGTCACGCAAACCGTCACCGCACTGGCCGAAATCGCCCTGGACAGCGCCTGTGAGGAAGCCTTCGCGCAACTTGATGCGGTACATGGCATGCCACTCGCGGCCGGCGGAGGCCGTGCCCGCCTCTGGGTGGTGGGCATGGGCAAGTTGGGCGCGCGTGAACTCAATGTCTCGAGTGACATCGACCTGATCTACCTGTACGAGGAAGACGGCGAAACTGCAGGAGACGCCGCTGGCCGCGGGCGCATCTCCAACCATGAATACTTCGCCCGTTGCGTCAAGCGAATCCACGCACTGGTGGCCGATGTCACCGAACATGGCTTTGTCTTTCGTATCGATCTGGCGCTGCGGCCCCACGGCAACTCCGGTCCGCCGGCGGTGCCCTTGGGAGCGCTGGAGGACTACCTGCAGGTGCAGGGGCGCGAGTGGGAGCGCTTCGCCTGGCTCAAGAGCCGCGTGGTCGCACCGCGCGCGGCGGTGGCGGACGGCAGCGCCCGGGCCCTGCGTGGGGTGGTGCTGCCCTTCGTCTTTCGCCGCTACCTGGACTACGGTGTGTTCGAGTCCTTGCGCAGCCTGCACCGGCAGATCCGTGAGCATGCAAGCCGGCGCAGCGCCGGCCGGCCCGAGCGGGCCAACGACGTCAAGCTCTCGCGCGGGGGTATCCGCGAGATCGAGTTCATCGTGCAGCTGCTGCAAGTGGTGCGCGGCGGGCAGTTCCCGGAGCTACGGACCCGTCCCACGCTCGATGCCCTGCCCCGCCTGGCCGCCGCCGGGCTGATGCCGGCAGAGACGGCCGAGGCCCTGGCGCAGGCCTATGTCTTCCTGCGACGGGTCGAGCACCGCATCCAGTACCTGGACGATCAGCAGACCCATGTGCTGCCCACGGACTGCAGCGACGATCCTTGCGCTGATGCCGCCAACACGGCGCAGGGTGGTGCCGCCGGCTGTGACCTGGCCTGGATCGCCCGCACCATGGGCTTTGACCATTGCCGGGACTTCCTCAGCGCCCTCGACACCCACCGTGAACTGGTGGCCCAGGAGTTCGACACGCTCTTAGGTCCCGCGGACGACTGCAAGGGCTGCCGGGTGACCACCGGCAGCGAGGGCAGCGTTGGCGCCGGCGCCGGCGTCGACGTCGACCTTGACGCCATCGCCCGGCAACTGCCACCGCAGCTGGCCCTGCGGGTCGCCGCCTGGCGCGAGCACCCGCGGGTGCTGGCCCTGCGGGACGACGCGCGGGCCCGGCTGGGCCGCCTGGTGGCGCGTACCGCCCAATGGCTGATGGAAGGCCGGGTGACCGAGGAGGCGGCCCTGCGCATGGCCGACTGGATCGAGCCGCTGCTGCGCCGCGAGAGCTACCTGGCCTTGCTGGTCGAGCGGCCGGCGGTGCACGAGCGCCTGCTGCGGGTGCTGGGTGCCGCCAAGTGGCCGGCACGCTACCTGCTCAAGCACCCCGGGGTCATCGACGAGCTTGCTGGCGACCGCCTGCTGGAGGAACGCTTCGAACCCGACGTCTTCGAGCAGGAGCTCGAGCAGCGCCGGGTTGCGCTGGCCCGCACTGGCCAGGACGATGAGGAGGCCCTGCTGGACCTGCTGCGCCGCGCCCACCACGGCGAGGTGTTTCGCACCCTGGCCCGGGACACCGAGGGCCGACTGACGGTGGAACAGGTGGCCGACGACCTCAGTGCCCTGGCCGACACGGTGCTGTGCGTCACCGCACGCTGGTGCTGGGCCCGCCTACGCCATCGGCACTGCGAGGTGCCCCACTTCGCGGTCATCGCCTACGGCAAGCTCGGGGGCAAAGAGTTGGGCTACGGCAGCGACCTGGACATCGTCTTCGTCTACGACGACGAGGACGAAAACGCGCCCGAGGTCTACGCCGGTTTCGCCCGCAAATTGATCAACTGGCTCACCACCAAGACCGGCGAGGGAGAGCTCTATGAGATCGACACCGCGCTGCGCCCCAACGGCAACTCCGGCCTGCTGGTGACCCGCATCGGCGCCTATGCCGACTACCAGCAAAACCGGGGCAGCAACACCGCCTGGACCTGGGAGCACCAAGCCATGACGCGGGCCCGCTTCGTGATGGGCGAGGCCGCACTGGCGGCGCGCTTTGACGCGGTGCGCGAGGCGGTGATCACCGCCGACCGCGACGAGGACGCGCTGCGGGCCGAGATCGTCGGCATGCGCAAGCGGGTGGCTCAGGCCCGGCCCGTGCCGGAGGACCTGTTCGACGTCAAACACAGCGCGGGTGGCATGGTCGACGCCGAGTTCGCAGTGCAGTACCTGGTGCTGGCCCAAGCCAGGCACCACCCGGAACTCGTGCCCAACGTCGGTAACATTGCCCTGCTGCACCGCGCCGAGGCCGCAGGGCTGCTGCCTCCTGGTGTGGGCTGGGCCGCCGCCGACGCTTACCGCAACCTGCGCCGCGCCCAGCACGAGGCCCGCCTCAATGAGCGCCCCACCCAGGTGCCAAAGGCGCAGTTGGCGACCGACGAGGCCGCGGTACTGGCCCTCTGGCACGCGGTCTTCGATGTTCCGCCCGGAAGTGCCACCCCCACGGCTGTCTGATTCCCCCGAATAATCCGCACCCCATGACCCTTCGACGCCACCGCGCCGCCGCCCTTGCCTTGTCCGCCGCCATGTCCTCCGCATTGGTGGGCTGCGCCTCGCTCAACCCGCCTGCCCCGCCCGCGGCAGTGGCGCCGCCCGCCAGGTGGCAAACCGAACTGCCGCCCATGCCCCATGGCGGCCAGGTTGGTCAGTTGTCTGCTTGGTGGAAACAGTGGAACGATCCCCTGCTGTCTGAACTGATCGACGCCGCGCAGCAGGCCTCGCCCAGCCTGGCCGCTGCCCGCAGCCGTCTGGTCCAGGCACGCGCCACACGGGCGGCAGCCGGCGCCGCCAACCAGCCGCGGGTGGACGGCAGCGCCTCAGCCAGCCGCGGCAATACCGACCCCCTGCTGCCGACCAACACGGTTGCCCAGGCTGGCCTGCAGGCCAGCTGGGAGATCGACCTGTTTGGCGCCGGCCGAGCCGGTCGCGAAGCCGCCGACGCCCGCTTGGCCGCAGCCGACGCCAGTTGGCACGAGGCCCGGGTCAGCGTGGCCGCCGAGACCGCCTCGGCTTACCTGGGCTGGCGCAACTGCGAGAGCCAGCGCGCACTGGCTATGCGAGACGCCGCCTCCCGCACCGAGACGGCGCGGCTGGTGCAGGCCTCGGCCGCAGCAGGCTTTACCGCGCCAGCCACCGCCGCCCTGGCACGCGCCAGCGCCGCCGAGGCCGCCGCCCGCCTGCGCCAGCAACAGGCCCAGTGCGACAGCCAGCAGCAGGCTCTGGCGGCCATGACGGCCCAGTCGCCCGAGGCCTTGCGCGCGCGTCTGGCGCGCCAGACCGAACCCGTACCGGCCGCGCCGGTCGAGACCATGGCCGCACTGGCCAGCGCGCCCCTGTTCGCGGTGTCGGCCGTCCCGGCCCAAGTGCTGGCGCAGCGGCCCGACCTGTTCCAGGCGGAGCGCTCGGTGGCGGCAGCCGCAGCCGATATCGGGGTTGCCCAGGCCGACCGTTACCCCCGACTGACCCTGGGTGGCGCTATCGCCGCCGGCAGCGTGCGCACGGCTGGCCGCGAAACCAACGCCCAGACCTGGTCGCTTGGCCCGCTCAGCGTCACCCTGCCCATCTTCGACGCCGGACGGCGGGCGGCCAATGTCGAAGCGGCCCAGGCCCGCTACGAAGAGGCGGTATCGCACTACCAGGCACAAACCCGCCGCGCGGTGCAGGAGGTGGAGCAGGCCCTGCTGGCACTGGAGGCTGCACGCGGCCGCAGCGCAGACGCACGCGCCGCCGCCGAGGGCTACCGCGCGTCCTTCGAGGCCACCGAGACCCGCCACCGCAACGGCTTGGCCAGCTTGGTCGAGCTCGAGGACGGTCGCCGCAATCTGCTGGCCGCCGAGACCGCACTGGTGCAGTTGCAGCGCGAGATGCAGGAGGGCTGGATCGCCCTGTACCGAGCCGCTGGCGGTGGCTGGGAGGCGGCATCCGCAGCACCCGCCAGAACTGCACCTTTGCCTTCACCTGCTTCTGCTTCGGCGCCTTCCAAGCCTTGAGCGTCGCCAGCCCGGAACCCCGAATGCCGAATCTCCAGCACCCGCCCATGAAACCCGAGCCCTTCTTGAACGCCAACGCTTTCTCACGCAAACGCGCACGCCGCCTCCTGGTGCTCGGCGCCGCCGCCCTGGGCGCCACAGCCGCCGCGTTCGTGGCCACCGCGCAAGACAAGAAAGCGAACACGACCGCCCCCCGGCCTGCGCTCACGGTGAGCGTGGTCACGCCCCAGCAAGGCAGCGCGCCCATCGCACTGGCGGCCAACGGCAGCCTGGCGGCTTGGCAGGAGGCCAGCATCGGCGCCGAGGCCGGCGGGCAGCGCTTGGTTGAAGTGCGCGCCAGCGTCGGTGATAGGGTCAAGAAAGGCCAGGTCTTGGCGGTGTTCGCCACCGAGAGCCTGGACGCGGCCGCGGCCCAAGCCCGCGCTTCGGTGGCCGAGGCCGAGGCCGCTGCCGCAGAAGCCGCCGCCAACGCCGAGCGGGCCCGGGTGCTGCAACCCTCTGGCGCGATGTCGGCGTCGCAAATCAACCAGTACCTCACCGCAGAAAAAACGGCCCAGGCCCGCGTCCAGGCGGCACGCGCCAACTACGAGTCCCAGGCGGTGCGCCTGTCGCAGTCCCGGGTGCTGGCGCCCGATGACGGCATCATCTCCGCACGCAACGCCACCGTCGGCGCGGTGGTCGGAAATGGCACCGAGCTGTTCCGCCTGATCCGCCAGGGGCGTCTGGAGTGGCGGGCCGAGGTCACCAGCGCCGAGCTGGGGCGCATCGGCCCGGGCACGCTGGCCACTGTCATCGCCGCATCTGGCACGCAGCTGCGCGGCCGGGTGCGCACCATCGGCCCCACCGTCGACCCGCAGACCCGCAACGGCGTGGTCTATGTCGACGTCACGCCAGTGGCAACGCCCGGCCAGCCGGCTCGCGCCATGGCAGGCATGTTCGCCCGCGGCGAGTTCCAGCTGGGCGCCAGCAACGCACTCACCGTGCCGCAGACCGCACTGGTGGTGCGCGACGGCTTCAGCTACGTGATGCGCCTGGGCGAGGGCGACCGGGTCGCCTCCGTCAAGGTGCAGGTAGGCCGCATGGTCGGCGACCGGGTCGAGGTCACCAGCGGGCTCGACGCCAGCGCACGCATCGTCGCCTCGGGCGGCAGCTTCCTCTCCGACGGTGACCTGGTTCGGGTGGCCGCGGCATCTCCATCTGCGCCGGCGAGCACACCGCGCGCCGTTCCGGCGGCCGCGTCCAAATGACCCGCTGGAGCCCCTCGCGATGAATGTCTCCGCCTGGTCTATCCGCAACCCGATTGCGGCCGTGATGCTGTTCGTGCTCCTGACTTTTGCCGGCCTGCTGGGCTTCAAGGCGATGAAGGTGCAGAACTTCCCCGACATTGACCTGCCCACGGTCAGCGTCACCGCGGTGCTACCGGGCGCCTCGCCCGGGCAGATGGAAACCGACGTCGCCCGCAAGATCGAGAACGCACTGGCCACCATCCAGGGCCTCAAGCACATCACCACCAAGGCCCAGGACGGCACGGCCACCCTGATCGCCGAGTTCCGGCTCGAGAAGCCAGTGCAGGAAGCGGTCGACGATGTGCGCTCCGCGGTGGCTGGCATCCGCGCCGACCTGCCCGCCGACCTGCGCGACCCGGCGATCAGCAAACTCAACCTCGCCGGCCAGCCGGTGCTGGCCTACGCCATCGCCTCACCCAGCATGGACGACGAGGCCCTGTCCTGGTTCGTCGACAACGAAATCTCCCGCAAGCTGTTGGCGGTCAAGGGGGTGGGTGCAGTCACCCGCGTCGGCGGCGTCAACCGCATCGTGCAAGTGGCGCTCGACCCCCAGCGCCTGCAGGCCCTGGGTGTGACCGCGGCCGACGTCTCACGCGCCCTGCGCCAGATGCAACTCGAAAGCACGGGCGGCCGCACTGACCTCGGCGGCGGCGAGCAACCGGTGCGCACCCTGGCCACCGTGCGTTCCGCGCAGGAGATCGGCCGAATCGAGATTCCGATTTCGGGCGGCCGCCGGGTCGAGGTGCAGGACGTGGCCACGGTACGTGACACGGTCGCCGAGCCGCGCGCCGCCGCCATGTTGGACGGCAAACCGGTGGTCGGCTTCGAAGTAGCCCGCAGCCGGGGGGAGAGCGAGGTGGAGGTGGGTCAGGGCGTGCGCCGGGCACTGGCGGCCCTTCAAGTCGCCCACCCGGACCTGACACTGACTCAGGCCTTCGACTTCGTCACCCCTGTCGAGGAGGAGTACGACGGCTCGCTCAAGCTGCTTTACGAAGGCGCGATCCTGGCGGTGCTGGTGGTCTGGCTGTTCCTGCGCGACGCCCGCGCCACCTTTGTTTCGGCGGTAGCACTGCCGATGTCGGCCATCCCCGCCTTCATCGGCATGTACCTGCTGGGTTTTTCGATCAACGTCGTCACGCTGCTGGCGCTCTCGTTGGTGGTGGGCATCCTGGTCGACGACGCGATCGTCGAGGTCGAGAACATCGTGCGTCACCTGCGTATGGGCAAGAGCCCTTACCAGGCAGCGATGGAGGCCGCCGACGAAATCGGCCTGGCGGTCATCGCCACCACCTTCACCCTGGTCGCGGTCTTTCTGCCCACCGCCTTCATGAGCGGCATCGCCGGCAAGTTCTTCAAGCAGTTCGGATGGACCGCGGCATTGGCGGTCTTCGCCTCCCTGGTGGTGGCGCGGGTGCTCACGCCGATGATGGCGGCCTACTTGCTGCGGCCGGTGGTGCACGCCGGAAGCGACCCCGGCTGGATGCGCGCCTACCTGGTGGCGGCGCGCTGGTGCATGAAGCACCGGGTCATCACCATGTTGCTCTCGTTTCTGTTCTTCATCGGTTCGATCGCGCTCATTCCGCTCTTGCCCACTGGCTTCATCCCGCCGGACGACAACTCGCAGACCCAGGTCTACCTCGAGCTCCCGCCAGGGTCCACCATCGCGCAAACCAAGGAGGTGGCCGAAGTTGCGCGCCAGCGCCTCATGGGCGTGGCACATGTGAAGAGCATCTACACCACCATCGGCGGCGGCAGCGCCGGTGG
>JACCED010513633.1_pt1 | contig 17193 bp, 25 predicted proteins | sample 7455021 | NCBI WGS metagenome assembly JACCED01 (sample SAMN15323456, study PRJNA562643) | freshwater metagenome | isolation source: river surface water | place: USA:Blue River Watershed | collected 2017-08-19 | reverse complement strand
TCATCTCATCTCTGATATTCAAAAGATCTGTATCAGAATCTTCAAGGTCTTTTGGCAATTCTTCTTTAAGATAATCAATGAAAACATCAATCATAGCAGCAGGGTCACTATCTAAATTTTCAAGCTTAATTCTATAACCACCACTTGATTTTTGAATGCCATTCTTACCTTGATAGATTTCAATAAATTTATCAATCGAGCCATCCAAATCTTCATAAGCCCCACCAAAAGCCTTGTGCTGTGCAAAGGATTCTGTTTGCCAATGAAATATTCTCATTTGATTCTGCATTGCTAAAAGTTCACCGATCATAATAATATCTCCAAGTTGAATTAATTAGTTAATTTTGAAAAATATACTAAAATTCCTTCATTTATAATAAACAAAGGTAGTAAAATGAAAAGTCCAGGTCAAGTAATTAAAGATTTAATGATTAAACAAAACAAAACTGTATATGAAGTTATACAATCTATGGAAATAGACCGATTGACTTTTCATAAACTCATAGATGATCATTTAGTGTTTACAGATGATATTTGTCTGGCCTTGAAAGACACATTTGGCTATAGAGAATATTATTGGAAATCTTTATACGAAAGCTTTAATACCTTCAATGCAAATAAATGAAATTTACTCAAGTTATCATTATTCTATATTCGTAGAGAATGATATTTATTACAAATCCCCTAAAACTGAATACGCTTTAGAAAGACTTAAAGCATCTGTGCCAATTATAGAAAAGGTAAATAATCCAAATTTAGATACACCAAAATTAGTTGATGATGAATTTGTTGGTTTATATATACCAAAGTCTTTTGAAGAGATCAGGAATGAAGATTTTAAAAATTTTATTTTAGAGCTTTGTTCTATTGTCAAATATTTACATTCATTAGATATTTATGCTCTTGACTTAAAACCTGATCATATTAGAAATAATAAAAATAAAATTTATTTAATTGATTGGTATGAAAAATCTCTAGGAGCTCGATGGGGAGATCCATATAGATTATTTAACAATGGAGAACCTTCAAAGACAGAAGATATTTACTGCATTGGGAATTTAATTTATTTTTATTTGATTGGTGAGCACCCATTTCATAGCACTAATCCCATGCAATCATTATATAACATAAGAAAAAAGACCCCGCCATTAACATATACTGAATATGACGAGGTCATTCAAAAGTGCTTAAATAAAAGCCCGATGAAAAGATATCAAGATATTGATGAAGTTATAAAAATAATAAATTTATTATAAATCTTCTACCATTTCTTCATCAAGAATATTGTGATATTCTTGAATAAACATTCTCAAATAATGAGGAAAATCAGCTGCAAAATTTTTATATTGGATATATTCAGATAGACATGCTATACACATAGTTTTATTAAGCTCTGTGCCTTCTACATCCATGATTGCTTCAAATACATTTACAAGACCATTTTCTTCGGTCTTTGAATCAAATAATGAGTCTACTGTGTTATCGAAGATTTCTAAATCTTTTTGATTATGTAATTCATATTCTACTTTGTAGTCATCGTGAGAATAAGACAAAATTTCATCTGAATCTACTTTATTCTGAACTAATTCAAGCGCAGCTTTTAATGCACTATGATCACTAGCTGTAATCAAAATATCAGCAAATAATTTAGACATTAGATTTTTGCAAAACTTTCAAGATCTTCTACAGACATATAGCCGCTTTTTCTCTTTACTTCTTTGCCATCATTGAAAAGAACAATTGTAGGTACACTTACAATGTCATATTCTGGTAAAATGTCTTGCAAGCCATCAACATCTGCATATACAACTTTTACATCTTCTGAAGACTCTGCAAATTGTTCAACATTAGGCTTCATTCTCTTACAAGGCCCACACCATGCAGCTGAAAAGTCTACAACCACTGGCTTATCGGACTTGATTACTTCACTATCAAAATTTTCTAAATTAACTTCAACCATTAAAGTTCTCCTAAAAATAATTATTGTTTATTTATAAAGATTAAAGCCCGCATTTCGCGGGCTTCTTTTTTATTTAATTCTTCTTACTTTTACTTTATATTTTTTCTTGTTATACTTCATTGGCTCTACATCATGGTGTTTTGCTAATTCTCTGTCAAGATCAGAGCCTTTTTGTCTAGGGTCAAAAAGCACATCGTCTTCTGTGGATTCTTCTTTTGGCATTACATCATCTGTATGTGGATAGAAAGATTCTAAATCAGAGCCCTTTTGTCTAGGGTCAAAAAGCACATCGTCTTCTGATGCAATCTTTGTAAATAAATTATTTAATTTTTCAGCTTCTTTAATTCTGCCGCTATTTTCTAATTTTTCGATTACATTATTCAAACTTGATAAAATTTCTTTCATTATATTAACCTTTCAACAAACTTGAAACTGATGGTGTGCTCCAGAATTTGCAGCTCCAATATTTTGCTGTTGTTCTATCTTTAGCCCTTGGGTCTGTATCGCAATTATGTCTTGCTCTGAAGTTTTTTCTTCTATTTGGGTCATCGCGCTTGATACTCAAATTTGGATCACCAAAAGTAACTTTAACTATATTACCCTTATCATTTTTGACATAGACTGCAAATTTTTTAGGTCCACCTGGAGTTCTGAATGGTTTGTTCAACTTTTTGTTTGCTGGCTTTTTAGCTGCGGTTGCAAACTTGTTTTCAGTTTCTTCAACTTCTTCATCTTCATCGGAATCAAGATTGCCAGGACCATATTTCATATAATTTTTAACACTCTGCAAATAGTCTGATGCCATAGTTAGATATGATTGCGCCCAGGCCATAATATCGCCTTCTTCTTCATCTCCCATAGCATCTAGAATGTCTTCAATAGCTTCTTTAGCAGCCATCAATTGCTTTCTTGCCATGTGGTATTCATGATCTTCTCTTTTGGATGCTGTTTTTTTATTAAGTTTGTCAAATTCAACACCTGAGAACAAATCACCTAACATCATTTCTTTAGCATGTTTTTTGCATTTGCACTTACCGTTTACACAAACACAGTGCATGTCTTTGAGTTTCATTTCGCCTTTGCACTCAGGACACTCAACATCACCTGAATCAATTTTATTAATAAAATTTTCAACTTCATCTTGCAAATCTATAGTACAATCGCAATTTTCATCACCACAATTGCACATTCCATAATTGTCAGCATCAGAATCAAATTCCATGTCGCCGTCACATTCTGGACATTTGATTCCTTCTTTCTCTAAAAGAGCCAAAATTTTATCAGATAGTGAATCTTTATCATCTTTAGACGCAACTCTTGATGCATATTGTTTGATAAGATATGTAATCTGATCTGCTTCTTCAAACATACCTGCTGCATCTAATTCATTTGCTATATTTGCAAGTCTTTGTAACATCTTAATCTCCAAACTAAATTATTTTTATTAGTTTAAAATTATAATTTTTTCTTAAATTCTTCTATGAAGTTATCTTCAATTCCAAATACATTCTTATAAGAATTGATTATATCAACCTGTCTCTTAGTCAATTTAGAGCTAGTGAATTCATAAGGGTGCAATTCTTTAATTTTTTTCATTATTGAATGTTTTTTAATTTTTTTAAGATCAATATCTGAGTCTATTTTTACATCTGAAATTCTTGATTTCCAAAATAAAGGTATATCTTCTAAAGCCCAAAAAGAATCAACCCCATTTGGGTCAACAATCTTATGCAGTGGAGCCAATGGGTTCAAGGTGTAATAGTCTTTTTCAGGAGAACCTAATTTTATTTTAATATTATTATCAAAAAAATTATTTGGTATCACTAAGGGTGGATCATTATTTAATGCTGGTTTCGATTCATAACTAAAATGTGAACCATCAAAGTGTTCAAATAATAAATCATGGAATGAATAGCTTATCCAATCTATATTTTGCTCAGAGACTCCAGTCCAATCACTTCTCGGGATATAAGCATCAGATGAATCAAATGAATTCCAAAATTCCCAAAAATATATGCATTTAACACTTGACATTGCGTTAAAATGTGTAAATTTAGTAATAATAAAATCTTCGTGTTGATGGTGAGGCATCTGCCTACAAACTGATCTATGAGAATGTACCACTAATGAAAATGGCTGGTCATTGTATTTTAATAAATTTTCTATTTTATTTATTACTGTTAAATCTTTGCCCAAAAATATATGATCATGATTACCAGCATACCATAATATTTCATCTTTGTATTCTAGCAATTCGTATGATATTTTTTGCCATTCTTTGATGCTTTTTGCTCTTTTATTTGAATATTGAAAATCAATATTTTTGAATTCTTGTTCTACATATTCCCTGATATTTGATTCAAAAATCTTATAAACACTACCAAGCTCAATATTTATGATTGCTTTCTGCCAGGGTATAACTGCCAAGCTTGAAATTGCATATTTTAAAATATCATATTTATCAAAAGATGGAAGTAGCCCCCTATGATATCGAAGATTATAAGAAGATGCATCAGGTGTTAGATATACATTGAACAAAAGAATCATTTTGTATAATCTTGAATGATATCATTTGCCTCTTTGTTAATTTTTTCCCAAAGCTTGTCTTTTTCTGGGCCATCTTTTAAACGCTTCGGATAAATTTTTAATTCTTCTGATTTAGATTCCCAGGCAGATTTTAAAGTATCTTCCATAGCTTTTTTGATTCTTCCACTTGTCTCTGGACTTAAATGATTATTTTTTTCACCAATATGTAATCCAGATAAAATATATTGTTTTCCAATGTATTCTGGAGAATTATCAATCCAAATATTAATGGTATAACCTGCTTCTTTTGCAGCTTCTTTTTTCCATTGTGATCCGCTAAATACAACAGGGATGTTTTTTATATTAAATTTATTAATTAAATAATCAACTGTATCAAGTACTTCAGTTTCCCAAGCACCAATTTTAGATCTTCCAGTTACAATGACAGCCTGATTGCCGGAATCTTCTATAGATTTGATTATAGAGCCAAATAAATCAAAGTTTTCTGTGATTGTTTCATCATAATCTATGCCAAATGTTAAAGCCATAATTTACCTTCTCTGAAAATTGTACAAATTTATTATTACATTGTTGCGCGGGGCATTCTTGCATGAGTAAATACGGAACAGCTTGTGGGGTTTGGGGAGATATTATAGTCGGCCTGGGTTATTTCAAGCATCACATAGGTAGCGGTGAAATTTTATATTTAGGTAATAATAAACAAGTTACAGACTATCTTGAATGTCAACCATTCATCAAAAGAGTCATAAATGTCCCAGTGGCCAATGAAGAAGATTGGAAAAAATATTGGATTTACACTGTATTTGGATATGCTGTAGACCATGACCCTAATTATCACATAGAAGTCAAAGATCCATTTTTTAGAGCTGGATATAAAGAAAGCCAATTCACAATAACACACTTGCATCAAGAGTTGACACTTCCTGAACAACCAATATATCAATGGGAAGGCAATGATTTGCCAAAATATGCTAAAGATTGGGCCAAAGAATTTGCTAAAACACTACCTGAAAATTTTATTTTGTTTCAGCCATTTAGCTTTAATAGTAATAGACCTCAAGACCATTGGCCTCATTGGGACCAGTTAGCTTCAATGATAACATCATATACAAATCAAAATCTTGTACTGATAGGTCATGGTTGGCTGCCAGGAATTGCCAACAGGTCTAAAAATATTTTATCAGATAAAATTATAAACTTATATGAACAAATCCCAAGTATGTTGCATGTATTTGCATTGGCAGAATATGCTGGCGGAATCATAACTACCAGCAATAGCTTGGGACACTGGTGTCAGATTGCTAATATACCTTGTGTGATTATCTGCAATACAAAAAGCAGTAGGCCACATTACATCTACAGGAGAGTACTTGAGTGGCCTACTATTACTTGCATACATCACGACACTGAATTAGAAGAAGCTTTTAATATCGTTTGTGAATCTGCACTTGTTGGTGGATCTGGAATTTAAGAATGAAGTTTTGCACTTCTGTCATCTGCCATATGAAACAATTTTGCTTCTTTTGTTTTTGGCTCCATTGCTGCTCCCCAGTCCAGTCTTCCGTGATGTGATAGAATAATATGAATCAAATGAATTGCCAAATCCTTAGGAAAATCTGCTACTTTATTTAAAGCTGCATTTACCCACATTGCTCCTAAGCATAAATGGCCTATCATTTCTCCTGTTTCTGTAAAAGAACATGCGCCATCTTGATAGTCATATTCTGAAATTTTTGCAATATCATGCAAGAGAGCTGCTGTGTGCAAAAGATCCCAATTTATATCAATTTCATCACTCATTAAACCGATTACACCATCATAATCAGCTGTAATCAAATTATAAACTTCCAATGAATGCTCTGCCAATCCACCACGGTATGCATGATGCATAGATTTCGCAGCTGGCCAAATCAAATATTTTTCTCTATATGTTCCACTTGGACCGAGAAGAACATTACAAAGGTTTCTTAAATATATATTATCAATATTTAATATTGCTTTGTCTAGCATTTCAGCTAATTTGGCATGAGGAATTTTTGAGCATTTTTCTAATTTTGATATGTCATCAGGTCTATCAATTGAATAAATAATTTTTGCTTTTACATTTGTTGATTCTTTATTGTCTCCTGTTTTAAATTTTTCAACAGGACCTTCAATATATACAAATTTATTTCCACGCAAATTATTTTCAAGATCAGTAATTTCTTTATCTGGTCTATCCCAAACCATGACATCTATAATGCCAGAAGCATCTTTGACAACAAGTTTAAGAAATTCTTCCCCGTTCTTTTTGGTTCTTCTTTCGAATGAGTTGACAAGGGCAATCTGGCTCATTGTCTGACCAGGAAGTAATTCTGCAATCATAATAATTCCAATCTATTTTTCTATTAGTCTTAAATTATTATGTGTTATATATTTAGATATGAGTACACCATCAAGATGATTTATGCAGTGCTGAATTATTCTAGCAGATAAAAATTCAAATCTCTCCTCGTAAGATTGACCATATTCATCTTGGAAATGAACGTCTATCCAAAGTGGTCTGAATATTTTTACCATTGTGTTTGGCATTGATAATGAGCCTTCCCATTCATCTACAAAGTTTTTTGAATAATCATAAATTACAGGATTGACCATAACTCTAGGCGGCATAGGGTAATCAGCCTCAGTGGCCAAAGGCATAAACACTATCACTCTGACAAACTCGCCTATTTGAGGCGCTGCTATTCCCACACCATTGTATTTATATAATACATCTATCATATCTTCTATAAGCTCAGACAAAGTATGATCAAATGTATCTACAAGGGAAGATAAATTGAATAGTGATTCATCAGGTGCAAATATAAGTTTCCCCATATAAATATAATATAAATTATATTAAATAAAACCTACATTCAAAAGCTAAATTCTTGATATTTGATACCTTGTTTTTCTAATTTATATGTCAAATTTTTTCTAATTGTCTTAATAATATTACTTACATTTTGATGGGAACAATCTAAATTCTCAGAAATCTCTTTAATAGACAAACCATCTATAAACTTCATAAATAATATTTCTTTTTGTCTTGTGCTCAAATCATCTAAAAGCTTAGAAAAAGTTTCAGTTAAAATCAAAGAATTTAATTTATTATCTGAAAAATCAGAATAATATGGTTCTGTAGAATTTGTTTCTTCCTTATCAATAAAATAAATTTTATTTTTATTAATTATCTTTTTAATATTGAAATCAATTGTGTTATATATGTGAGTTGATAATGATGCACCTCTTTTTGCATCATAAGTTCTTACTGCTTCCACTATAGATATTTGTGCAATTTGGAATAAATCATCAAACTCATAAAATGTAGAATATTTTCTGGCTAATTTTACTGCCATTCTATTGAAAGTTAACAAAGCTTGCTTTTCTTTTGATCTGCTATTTGTCATTCAGAAACCTCTTTATTTTTTGTAGCATAATTTTTCCAAATTTCCAGATCAAATTTAGCTATGTCGTTGATATTATTTTTTTGACAATAATTTAAAAATAAATTTTCCCAGTAAAAATAAGTTTTAGGATTCATTGGTGTTGATTTAGGAGCCCTATCATCAATATTTGCTCTGATAAATTTTAAAATGTGAGTATCTAAAATACACATCATTTGCCCTAGTTCTTCATTTGAATGTAGTAAAAAGAATCTGCTAGTTTTCATACCAACACCTGGTATTTGTTCTAGCTGAGATGGCATTGATTTTTTTAAATCCATCTTATTTTCTATAAGATATTTGAAAGCATTAAATATTTTCTTATATTGGCCCAATTTAGCTTTTTGAATTTCTTCCATCAAAATACCATGCTGGTCTGCACTTTTGATTGTTTGGAAAGGATTTATATGCTCAGGCATCATTAATCTATCATTGACAGACTTCAAGAACTCATCCAATTTTTGTGCCTGGATATATGCTGTTTTGCCAGCTACAACTATGCAAAATAATAAAAACTCTTCTAATTCTGCATTTGATCTGTTGAAATTTGTAATATTGTATGGATTCACCATGTTAGCTAAAATCTCCTTTTGAACATATTATTTATCGTATAATCAACTAGGAAAATGAATTGATTTATAGGTATATTAGACTATATAGGAAACTCTGATAGGTATTTTTAAAATGGATAAATTTGCAAAATGGTCAAAAGAATATAAAGATTCAATAGACTGCGACAATCCGAAAGGCTTTAGTCAAAGAGCCCATTGTCAAGGTTTAAAAAAGAAAAAAGAAAAGAAAGCAGAAGATATCTTGAATGAACTTCATACAGCTGCTAATACTTTTGAGTCTTTAGGATTTATTGAAGCTGCACAACAAGTACATGAAGAATTTATGAGATTGGCTGGCAAAAATCATGGTGGCCTTGATGACTGGTTCCAAGAAAAATGGGTTGATGTCAGAAGACCAAAGAAAAAAGGTAAAGGCTATGAGCCTTGTGGCAGAGGCAACACCGAGAAGGGCAAAAAGCCTGTTTGTACTCCAATCAATAAAGCAAAAAATTTAACAAAAAAAGAAATTGAAAATAGAAAAAGACAGAAAGCCAGAAAAGAAAAAGAGCCAAATCCAGATAAAAAACCAAATGTGACTCAATATACACCAAAAGCTGGTGGAAAATCAAATATATCATAAATTAGAGCGGGAAAATTCCCGCTCTTTTTTAAATTAAGAAATCATTTTCTTTTTCTTCAACATAATTATCAAAGAAATAATCTACAATATCAAAGTTATCTGCTAATACTGATGGCTGATAATGAGGTAAATTTTTTAAAGCCCAATCTTTTATTTCTTTGTGTTGAGTAATAAAGGTCTCTGACCATAATTTATTTTTAAAAAACCGCATCGTATTGCTTTGATAAAAACCACTTATAGAAATATTTGTAGAACCTTCCATACAAAATGGTACTTTATATTTATCTGGGTCGTACTTTACAAGTCCTTTAGTATGAAAATAAGAAGATTTTTTAGCACTTTTGGGACCAGCGGTAGTAAGAACTACTTGACCATTTTTCATGTTCTCAATAAGGTGTTTAATCTTTGGTTTAGCTGTTGGACCCATACCTTGTGAATAGTCTAACAACAATGATTGTTTGAATCCTTTTGCGTCCACTTCAAGAATAGCATCATAAGCCTCTTGCAAAGTGAACCCATAACAAGAAATAAAGGCATCAGAAGGCAATGCAAGTGTCTGCAGTAGTCTTTGCCTTGCCAATGCCCCATCTTCTGGTAAAAAGTAGTTATCTTCGTTTCTAGTAGATATTGTGATCATAATTATTCCCAGGTTGCGACTATTATATTTAATTCATCTCCAGCAGACAATGTGATGATTTCACTTAGTGTAACAACTCCAGTAAGGTCTTCTGTGCCAATGATTCCTTGGTCTTCTTGTATTGTTGCTTTAGCTATTCTAGCAAAATCTTCCAAAGTTGGTTTTGCTAATACCTGAAAATTAGCTCTAACTTGTACCTGCAAATCATTCTCATCCATCTGGTCATCTATGTTTTGAAAATACATAGCCAATGGATATACTTCTGTATATTCTGTGGTAAGATTTGCAGGTGTACATGAGAGAGTGAAAGTGACCGCAATTTGGTCAGAGGCAATTTCTGTCGAAAGAATTGTATATGTAATATCTACATTAAAAGCAGCCATTATAAGCTCCAAAGTTTTTATTTTATATAAAAATTATTAATTAAAAAGGGCGAGAATCCTCTATACTGAGAATATCTCGCCTGGGAACCAACCATGTTCTTCTTGTAATTTCTTACAAGATTTCAAATATACTTCAGTGGATTCAGTTGGTGTCCGACCTTGTCTAGTCATTCTTACAAGAGGGCCAGATAAGTGTTCGCATTCATTAATTGGCATCTTGATGTATTGTGAAAGCAAGAATGGTTCGATCACATTTATCAATGTAACTTCTTGAATATTACACATTGTAGACATTGACTTAGAACCAATTGGCTTTACCCTCTCTGAGTAGAGCACGTTTAAGTAGTCTCTTGACAATCTATCAAGCCCTAAAAATGGATCAATATCAAGACTCTGTAAACACTTTGTTAACTTTTCCAAAGAAAAATCATAACTTTGCAACGGTCTGTATTCTTCTATTGTTGCGATACAATAATCGAAGAAATTTTTGATAAGATTAATACCCTTTCGAGGAACTCCTTGACATAGAGTGGCTATGGACATAAGAACATCTTCAGGAATCTGAACATTTGAATTTAATTTATGTGCATAATTAGTCAACATCAAAAATAATTGATCACTTGTGTAGGGAGTCATAATAGGCTTGTATCCAAACCTATCGAGGAAAGGAGTATTAAGTAAACCAGCATGAGTAGTCGCGCCAATTATTGTAAATTTTTTGTCAAAAGATAGGTCTCCCCAAGAAAAATCTTCAAGCATGGGATACATAAACTCTTGATCAGAAGCTCGTATTGTATGGATTTCATCAATAAAAATAACAGAATTTGGTTCTACTAAATCCTTAAAAAAATCAATAAGGGCAAATCCTTTTGGTAAATCTTGACCCATAAACTCGTAGTATTTTACACCAAGTTCATTCGCAATAATTTTAGCCAGAGTAGTTTTACCAGCTCCAGGAAAGCCAAGGAGCAAAGTATGGCACATAGCTTCACCAGTTCTTTTAAATAAATTAATTTTTAATCTCAATTGATCTTTGATAACATCTTGGCCAACATAATCTTCAAGGGACAAAGGACGCTTAATGTCTTCGACCTTTGGTACAACCTCTTCAACCTTTGGCTTATTGATATTGAAAATATTTAATCTAGAAACAAGTGAACTACACATAATTAAAACTCCTATGCTACAATAGATGTAGTAGGTCTATTTTTAAGATGTTTTAATTATGGTGCTTATATATAAAAAATTTTATTTTGATCTATCTCATCAGAGATTATAATTTGTGCGCCCATGAAATCAGCTATATTTGATTTTGTTTCAAATTCTAATTCTTGATATGTCTTACTACTCATCACTAAATACACTGGTTTTTTACTATAAGTCTGACAATACTCTACGAACGAACTCTCTAAAACTTCACATAAATATACAACGACATTTGCTACCTGCATGATAAAATACCTTGCTTTCAATCACAGGGGGCACAATTGCCTAAATTATAACTTTCAATTATTATAAATTTATTAATTAACCTGTATATTATTTCTAGGTGAACTTATGTACAAACAACATTTAATTATTTTTTGTAAAGATGCAAAAGAAGCTCTAGATGCAGGGGCAGCTTTGCCTATGCTTAAGGATATGCCAAGATTCTATATCTTGAACTCAGATAAGCCCAAAAATGAGGATATATCATGGCTTAGAAATATTGATAATTATTTTGCTTTAGGTAAAGCTTCAGAAATTGGTAATTTCACTGAAATTGCAATAAGAGCTGGTATTTTATACTCTGTTGGATGGTGGCATTTATTATTTTGTAGTGCAAATAAATTACCAACCAATGATGAAATTAACAATGTAAGAAAATCTTTAGATAATAACAAAGGATTTTTACAGCTTGCAAATATTTGGGGTGTAAGTAAAGAGCATATTCTACTTTATGGACTCGACAAGGTACTTGGTTCAGGTTTGCAAAGCACAAGCGAAGCATCGAGTACACTTGATTTAGTAAACGCAATGAGGGGATCTGCGGCAAATGAATCTTCTGTAAAACATGCGTTTTTAGAATTAGTGCCTACAAATGGCATGGTTGCTCAGGGAACAATGGTGAGCCTCAATGATAGAGCAAATAAATTCATATCTGATCTTATAAAAGAATATCCATGCACTGATGATAATCCAGGTTTAATATTTGTTTCTCCTGAAACTTCAAGCGCTGGATTATATCATATATTAAGTTCAGCGCCAGGCTCAATTATGGTAGCGATGCTTACAAATGAAGAATTACAAAATAGTCAAATTAAGCCAATAAGAAAATTTAATTGTGAAAATATTTTTCATATAAATTTATTTTCTAAAAGTAGTATATAAGAAAAAGAGGGGATTTCTCCCCTCTTTTTTATTCCGGTTCTGCACTACCTTCAAAAATTATTCCTTGAGTTTCTGGGAACAATTCAAACCACATATTTAGTTGCTCTCTGCAATGTTCTGCATATTTATAATGCGCCCCAACACCTGTGCGAAGTTCCATTTCATATAGAAATTTATCTGCAGTGGTAGTATGTTCAAAATAATATTTGTGACCCAAGCTTGTGAAATAAATATATTCAGGATGTTCCATCATCAAATCTCTGGCATTGTTAGTAGTAGATTTGAAATGCTTAAATAAAGAATAAATCTTTTCAATAGAATTTAGATTAGTTGATTTCTTTGTTGGTATTTGATCAGTAGAACCATAAAAGCCTACTGGAATTAACGGACAATACTTATTACCAGTACGGTGCCTATTTAAATCTCTAATCTCACCAAAACTAATACCATTCCATGAAAATCTAACACTTAATCTTGAAATAGGTGAACCAAACGGTGAATATCGATTAGATCTGAATTCACAAGCTTCTCTGGCATTACTCGTATTTTTATATAAATCATCATCTACATAAAGCTTACTTTGAGTTTCATTGTCATTAGTAATCGGAGTTAAATCAGCTAAAGATTTGATTGAAGAATATTCATATTCTAAATAATTTTTAATTGCTTCTGTTGGCTTTGTATGCTTAAGAAGTCTTGGGGCGCCAATAGACATTTGCTCAGCAATTTGCTGTCCAATTAAATTTAATTCTTTTAGCTTATGTGATTGTAGATTTGCAGCAATACCAGCCCAAGCACGAGCAGATTGAACCATCATAACTCCAGTTGAAGTAGCGAGAGGAATATAAACTCTAGCACGATCAAAAGCATAGTTACGCTTCATTCTGGCAACAGCTTTAATATCTTTATCAGCAGTAGATTGAAGTAATGATTTAGGAATTTTGGTTTCTTCAGGATGTAAATTAGATAATTCAGTCCAAGCTTCTAAGGCAGCATGATAATTTTCAAATGCTTTCTTATTATAATCATTAAATTTATCTTTTAACTCATCTGGAATACCCAATGTTTCAGCATCAATCAAACCTGATTCATCCATCTTAATGTATCTTGTAGAACATTCTTGACCGCCAGCTGTAGGAGATAAAGTCCAAATATAATATGCTGCAAACTGAGATATTCCATCAATAAATAATGCAATTGGAGTCATATCTGCAATAGAAGCATGGCCATAGTCAACCATCTTAAAAATACCATCGACAGACTTGTCTGGATTAGAAAAGTCAATTTTTGCTACAATAGCATCAAGGCCTTCATTATTTCTAGAATATCGAGCTCCTGTTGCAGCTAATAGCTCTGGAGTTAAAGCGTAGCAATTTAAATCATTCGCTTGCTGAGATGGCACAATGGACACATATTGGACTTTCATTTTTTATCCTTAAAACAATACATATTATAATTTATTATGGTGTTAAAATCAATTTACAGGCATAGCCTAATTGATATTAAATTAATAAATATAGAATACCTTAATATAGGGGTTCAAAAATCTGAAAAAATTTTTGATTTTGAAAATAAAAAAGCCCCAAGAACTAACCAGTGCCCCTCATACCTTTTACAGAGGATGGTTTTGCCCTTGAGACATTTAAATATATCGTGCCTAAAATCTCCTAGCAGCACAACAAATTTATACAACAGTAGGAAGGTGAAGGATAAAATATTAATAATTAAATTAATTCAAATTCCAAAATTTGATTCTTACTGGAGCAATTCAAATCATGAGTAGTGGATATTCATACTTAGACAATCAGAACAAGAAATACGTTAAGCAGGTTACAGTACCAGCTTACATAGCTTCAACCACATCTTTTATGGTAACAATTTATCCTTGGCCTTCTTTCGCCTGCTTAAATAAAATTACTTTAAGAACCTCTGCTGCTCCTGGAACAGCCTCTACAGCTCTTACCGTATTAAATAACGGCGCTGCTTGGAGATCAGCTGCAAGTACCGCTGCAAGAGCTCCATTTATTGTAGGAGCATCATCAGTAAACGTTGTTAATAATATTGCTGAATATACATTTAGCAATGGTGTATATGTAGAAGATGCATATAGAACAAACTGCTTGTATTTGAATTTTAGCAACAGTACTTTTGCAGCAGGTGACACATTTACAGTTACAGCAGAAGGCACTCAAATGGCTCCTACTCATATTATAGACAATGACCAAACGCCATTTGTAAGAGATTATAGCTGGAGAATTTTAAGAGTTGACGCAGCTGGTGTGTGTACTGATCTAACACAGAAATTGATGAGAAATGGCAATCCATACGGTCTTGGTTCAACATTAAATGATTCAGAAAGCTTTCTAACATTTGATACAGCTTCTGATGTTCTTTACATCGGATCAACCAGACAATTCAATGGTGCCATGTTCTTGGTACCTGATGGTTCACAAAATAATACCAGAGCTACATTCTCACTTTCTACTGGTATTGGTTTTACTTCCACTACAAATATTCAAGATAACACATCTGCAGGAATGGGCGTTACTTCATCGTTGTCATACTCTGGCGTTATTAAGGTTACTTCTTGGACAGGTTCAGGAACTTCTTCTCTGACATTTGATCCTCTTTATTCATTAAAGGCATCTATGGATAATATGTCAAATAATGTGCCTAGAAGCATGCTGTATCACCCAGATAGATATTGGCTTAGAGTCAGTTTTTCCTCTATCACACCAAGTGATTTAAAATTAGTTGGCATTTTACCAATCAGATAATTTATTAAATTTCTGAACGATAAATTAAGGGGGCTAATCCAGCCCCCTTTTTGTATAATAGAGGTACTATGGAAAAAACTAAATTGCAGGTTACAGCAGAGGAAATCAGTGAAGAGCTCATCAGGCTTAAGCGAGAAAACTTTGCAAAAGTTCGCACATTTAACGCAGAAGAGATGCTTGATCATATTGAAAGAGTATTAGATCAAACAGATTTGGTGGTTGAAGGCTTTAATTATTCTGCTCAAATGACAGCCTTTGAAGGCATTGCACTTCATACAATTCAAAAGATTGCTCAAAGTCTTGAATTGGTTCAATATTGGATTGAATTCAATAATACAGAAGATGATGATCCTTTGAATCTCAAAGAGCAAGATGACGAATTGTGATACTCTAGAATTAACACAAGCAATAAAAGATAAAATAAATAAAGTTGCTATTTTGTCAGAATGTTATTTTGATAAAAATAAAAATATTTATTATTGGTTAAAATCAGATCAATATCATCCTATCGGATGCGATGTGTGTTTTAGTGAAGATGTCGATCAGGATGAATTAGGTAATATAACTTTAGGTGGTCATTCATTAATAAATTTTAGAGATTTTATGATTGATAATAATATTTTTTTGAATGACCCAGATACCAGAGAAGTTTCTGTTCATGTTTGGATTTGTCCAAAGTGTCACAAATATATTTTTGACTATTTACCACAATATGATATTGTGCCAATAAGGAGCGAAGAATGTCCGCATATAAGCTAGTTAAATGCTCAATCAAAGACCAAGATTTATTAATCAAAGCATTAGAAGATTTAGGTTTTTCTCCTAAAGTTCATGAAACAGCACAAAGTTTAAGAGGTTACATGAACGATCAAAGAGAGCAACAAGCAGAAATTATAATTCCAAAAGAACAAATCAATAAGCTGTTTACAAAGGCTAGTAATGATTTGGGATTCACATGGAATGCAGAAACAGAACAATTTGATATGGTTTGTTCAGAATATGATGTCAAATTAAACATACCAGCTAGAATCAAGCAATCTTATGCAAAGTGTGTTATTGAAAAAGCTTTAGAGTCTCAATATTTCTCAGTAAATTCTACAGAAACTTCAGAAATGCAGAATAGAAATAAGATTGTCAAAGTGAGAGTCGTGGGTCAAAAATATATTTAGGAGATATAAAAATGCCTAAACCTGTAGATGTTATTGTTGAAATTGGAGAAGACGGCGAAACAATTGTCGTTAAGGTTAATGGGACAGAAGGTTCTGAATGTTTGGATCTTCTGTCTTTTGTTGACAATATTGACAGCTTTATAGTAGAAGATACTATTTCAACTGATGATATGCAAACTAAAGATGTGCAGATTGTTGGAAAACAAAGCGTCAATAAAAAATAAATAAATTTTAAATTAATTAGAAAAAATAAAAAAATGAAAACTATCTTAACAATTTCTGGCATTCGTCCAGATTTCATTCGCATGTCTGAAATTTTTAAAAAATTAGATGAAAACTTTAATCACATTCTTGTGCATTCAGGTCAGCATTATGATTCTCTTCTTTCCGACGTGTTTTTCACAGACTTAAAGATTAGAAAACCTGATTATAATCTTAATATTGGCGCCCAAGGTAAAAAACATTATCAGCAAGTGAGTGATTTATCAAATGGTATTATTGAATTAATAGAAAATGAAAATTTAAACCCAGATTTGATAATGTTTTTAGGAGATTCAAATTCTGTCCTGGCATCAGTTCCTCTTAAGAAAGAGGGATATAAAATTGCTCACATTGAAGCTGGAATGCGTAGTTTTGACAGGCGAATGTTTGAAGAAATCAATAGAACAGTTTGTGATATTGTAAGTGATTAT
>JACCED010864201.1_pt1 | contig 17196 bp, 16 predicted proteins | sample 7455021 | NCBI WGS metagenome assembly JACCED01 (sample SAMN15323456, study PRJNA562643) | freshwater metagenome | isolation source: river surface water | place: USA:Blue River Watershed | collected 2017-08-19 | reverse complement strand
GTCTTAGCGTGCAACATCGAAGCCCTCCCCTGTTAAACCAACGAAGCGCTCTTCTAAAGTCGGTGCAAGCAAGGTAAATGATTGGACTCCGATACCCAGTTCTACCAATTGGCGAACAATCTGATCTGGAGCAATTAGATCCGATGCAATAACACTGGTGACAATTTCACCTTCTGCGGTCGCCGAGATTCCTAAGGTCTTGAGAGCTGCAATTGCACGTTCTGAATCCTTAGTTAGAAGTGTCAGATTAAGAGTTGGGCTCTGTGAAAGTTCTTCAATGCTTCCCTGTGCCACAATCTTTCCACGGCTCATAACGGCAAGGTGTGAACAGATGTTTTCGATTTCAACGAGTAGGTGACTTGAGATAAAGATGGTGATTCCATCGGCTGCCAATGAACGAATCAGATTGCGCACTTCGCGTGTGCCTTGTGGATCAAGGCCATTGGTGGGTTCATCCAGAACTAATAATTCGCGAGGTTGCAAAAGAGCGTTTGCGATACCTAGTCTCTGCTTCATTCCCAATGAATATGCATGAACTTTCTTAGAAGCGGCCTGTGTTAATCCAACGCGAGCAAGGGCTGAATCAACGCGTTCGCTGCGGGTCACTGGATCTGCAAAGCGATCGGCTGCATCGAAGCGAATTAAATTATCGCGACCTGACATATATGGATAGAAGGCAGGTCCTTCAACAAGTGCGCCGACCTTAGGCAGCGCCTTTCCCATCTCTTTTGGAATGGAGTAGCCCAACATCTGCACTTCACCTGCAGAGATGTTGGCAAGTGCCATCAGCATACGAATTGTTGTTGTCTTGCCAGAACCGTTAGGTCCTAGAAAACCGAAGATGGAACCTTTGGGAACGCGTAGATCAATTGAATCAACGGCGTTGTGAGAACCAAAACTCTTCGTTAACCCTGCGGTGTAGATTGCAAAGTCTTGGTCCTTAGTAAAGCTCACTACTTAGCTGCTGCTTCGATCAGCTTCTCGGGTGTAACTGCGCCAGCAAAGATGCGGCCGTCATCTGCAATAAGAATATTCATAAGCGCAGTTGTAAAGAGTCGTCCACCTGCAACAGGTTTAGTAAGTTCTTTATAGAGCTTATTCCCCTTGATGCCTGCAGAGAATTCAACTGGGACTTCAGCTGCTGGGATTTCAGCAACCGCTGACCATCCTGCCTTCTGGAGCTTTTCAAATTCAGCGCGTGCACGAGCTTCATCTGCGGCAGTTGGTGTGCGGCCTGCATACTTCTTAAGGTCACTTTCAGTTGGAAGTGGGACTTCAATTACCTTTGAACCAGCTGGAGCCTTAAAGTCGAAGAGAGATGCAGCTGGGCGCTCGAATGAGATTGATTCGAATGCGATTTCAAATGCTGCACCTGATTGTCCAGCTGCAGATACAGAGACTGCGAGTGGAAGACCAGTTGCTCCATCGATAGAGAGCGAAACCGACTTCACGAGAGTATCTGAAGTGCGTGGTGTCATTGTTAATTGATAAACACCGCGACCTGCAACCATCGCATCATTTCCAACTGTAAATGTTGTGCTTGAAGATGCTTGGCTTAGGAAATATTCAGCAACTGATGCAGGTGATGTTGCATCAAATGCAATCTTTGAAGAGTTTGCGTTGAGGAAGTTCTGCGCTTCATTCTTGGCGCGAGCTTCGTCAGCTTCTGTGATGACAGAGTGGCGAACTGTCTGCTTTCCAGCGTCGTAGAACCAGAGATCTGATCCGTTGCGGATGAAGTTGCGCTCAGATAGTAGGTCTAGGACCTGCACGCGTGACTTCTTGACACCGTCGACATAAATATTTGCGCGGTGTGTTCCGCCGAGGAATTCAAGAGCTAAAGCGAGTTCACCCTGTGCACTTGCCTGCGGAAGAAAATCTTTCATCTCCTTTGGAGCGTTCTTCGCCATCTGATCAACCATCGACTGAGAAATGTCAGGAATGATGTTCATTGGTGGAAGACCGAGGTCTGCAACCTTTACAACCTTGCCAGAGAATGCGATATCAGGATTTGTGTTGATGAATTGAAGAATTTGCGACGCTGACTTATCTGGCAGATCAACTGATGCAGTTGCAGATCCCGAAAGACCAATTGCAGTTGCAGCTACTAGGACCGGTGCCAAAACCGCTGGGATCCAACGGATTACAGTGCGCTTCATTCTTGCTCCATCTCGAGGTGCGAATTAGCCCTAAGAATATTGCGAGCGCTAAATGCCTTCTACTTGAAAGCGCCCCTAGGGATGTGACCTGCAACGCAAGAAACAGGTTTTTCCCAGAAAAAACCATTGACCACGCAGGGGCCCTTAGTTACGGTCACACTATGAGCGACAGCCAGATCTCAGTTCGAAATGCTTACTCCAAAGTTAAAAGCGGGTATAACGGGAAAATCTTGACAGTCGATTTATCAAAACTCGGCTTTGAAGTTACCGAGCCACACGAACACTACTGGCGCACATTTGGTGGTGGCGGTTTATTGGCAGCAGAGAGATTACTGCGCGAAACTCCCGCTGGCGCAGATCCACTTGGTCCGGAGAATGCGCTGATCTTTGCATCCTCTGTAATGGCGGGGCAGCCTTATGTGGGACTTGCATCCCTGGCAGTCTGTGCAAAGAGCCCGCTGACAAATGGAATGGGCGAGACACATGTCGAAGGACCCTTTAGTGCATCCTTTAAGGAATCCGGATTTGATGTCATTGTCATCAAGGGACGTGCGGTTAACCCCACGCTCATCTCAATTAAGGATGGCGAAGTCTCATTTGTTGATGCAACTGAGCACTGGGGAAAGAACGTTGATGTCACAGTCGATGCCCTAGAGAAGAGCTATGGCGCAGGAATCTCCACAGCAGTTATTGGCAGCGCCGGAGAGAATCTCGTTAGATTTGCATCAATTGTCACCAATCGCTCCTTCCAGGCGTCTCGCATGGGAATGGGCGCAGTTATGGGTTCAAAGAATCTGAAAGCCCTCGTCATTGCACCAGGTAAGCGTCCCGCTGTTGCCGATCCTAAGAAAGCGCAAGAGCTCACCGATTTGTACACATCTCGTATCCCAAGTAATCCACTTTCGGATTGGCAATTCCAGCCACCAGGTTTTGCTGCATGGGTTCATACACATGGTCTTGATGCTGCGCTCTGCACAAAGAACTTCAGAGAGAGTGCGTTCCCAGGTGTTGAGAACTTCACGCCTGAAGAATTTATGTCAAGGTTTAAGGGAAATGCATCGTGCCCTGGCTGTCCAAATGATTGCTTCAAATTGTTTACACCCGATTCGCTCTCGAGCAATCCGGGCTTGAGCAAGGCAAGTGCAATGCATCAAGAGATCACGGCGTCGATGGGTGCCAACATTGGAAATGCAGATTTAGATTTTCTCTTTGAATCCAATATTTTATGTAACACCCTTGGCTTAGATCCAACATCTCTCGGATATGTCATCTCTATGGCGATTGAATGCCTAGAGAATGGGATTGAGATTCAATCTTTAAATCCTTCGCTCACTTGGGGAGATACTGCAGGAATTCGCCAACTCATTCTCGATATTGCAGCTAGATCCGGTGCTGGCGATCTCCTTGCAGAGGGAGTTAAACGAAGTAGTGAAAAGTTAGGACCGAAGAGTTCACACTACGCAATGCATATTAAAGGACTTGAGATGTGTGTTGCTGAGCCTCGCACTCAAACCAATTTGGCGCTGGGATATGCAACGGCTCCAATCGGTCCGCGCTTTAATATCTGCGAACATGACTGGGATTACGACACCGAACTAGGTTGGCCCCACACAATGCAGGGCTCAAATACTTTGGTAATTCTGGAACGTATTCCAATGGATTACCTAGGACCTAAGAAGGTAAGAAATTTCAAAGCACTCTCTGATATCTGGTCAGCGACAGATGCTTTATGTGTCTGCATCTTTGCCGCTCCCCCAACACGTTCAATGACGCTAGAGGAGATGGGATCGCTTCTTGGTGCAATTACCGGATGGGAATCTTCAAGTTATGAAGTGATGGCTTATGGTCAGCGACGAATTAACCTAACAAAGATTTACAACATTCGAGAAGGTTTAACTCCAGATCAAGATACCTTGCCCGAAAGATTCTTTACCGATCCAATCACGGTGGGCAGATGGAGTAACTACTTCATTGATAAATCTAAATTCCAAGAGATGATTCAGACCTACTACGCAATGATGGGCTGGGATGAAGCAGGAAATCCTCGATATTCAACTCTGCTTGCAAACCGACTCGAATGGGTCGTAGATGAAGGCCACTTAGAGAAGATTAAGTAGTACTACTTTTCGATATATGCAGGTGGTGTCTTTGAGAAACGAGTTACGCCGCTCTCGCTGACCTGAAAACCTGTCTCAACTCTAAAGCCACCCCACTCTGCCATAAACAGAGGAACATCGATGGAGAGGAATGAATTGTTCGGAACGACAAAGTCGGAGACTGAAGTAAGAATCGGTGGTTCGAACTCTGATGTACCGATGCTATGAATTCCAGAGTAAACACAGAGATCAATCAGACCGGCTTTGCGCAAGACATCTAGGCCAGCGCCGGATATATCTGCGCCCACCGCTCCAACCTTTAACTGTGCCTCAGATGCGTTGGATGCCTCAATTGCAGTATCAATTGCAAATCTAATCTCTTTTGGCGCAGGACCCATAGAAACAGGTCGGGCGATAACTCCGTGGTAACCCTCGTAACGAGGCGCAACAGTCAAAAGTGCGAGATCTCCACCCTTGAGAGTATTCATCGTTGTTCGCGTAAGTATTGGATATGTATTTTTCTTTCCGAAACCAACAATTGTGTCGATTCCACTTCCTTCTGATCCCATCTTGCGCATTGTGTATTCGATTTCAGCTGCAACTTCTCGCTCAGAGACTCCAATCTCAAGTGCCTTAACTCCTGAATTCAGCCCTGCTTCAGCAATTTCAAATCCATATCGCAGTACTGCAATCTCTGCTTCGCTCTTTGATGCACGTAAGTAGCGATAATCAATTTCAAAGGCACTCATTGGAACTTCAGTAAAGGAGAAGGTTTTTACTAGTTCAACTAGCCAGTGCGGAAATGAACTTTCCCCGACAAAACCAATACGTGCCTTAGAAGCCCCAGCTTCTTGAAGAAGTATGTCGAGAAAAGATTTAAAGCTAATCGGTTTTGTATATGGGTACTCTTCTTCAGGCATATTGAATTCATTGACCACATGAATCGAGCCAATCTTTGCTGTGTTCTCGTAGAAGGTTTCACTTTCTGCACCAGTGGCAGAATGGATATCTCCAGTACGTGGAACTACTGTGAGAATCGGTTCAAAATGTGCTGCATAGTTAGTGAGCCACCTTGTGTGATTAGCACCAAAAACTGCTCGATCATCCCCATAAAAGAAGAGAAGATCGATGGAGTGTGCCTGCATCAACTTTTGGATATTTCCTTTGCGAAGCTGGAATTCACTCGCCGGGATTACAGGAAGCTGATTCATGGTCAATTATTACCTGGTATCTCAGGCAAGCTCAATAGTTTTTTGCTAGCGAGATGTCTTGCGGGCTTGGCGCCAGTGGTAGAGATAGACAGGTGTTGCAATCGCGATAGTTGTGAAGGTTGTGACCACATTCTTTAGCGCCTGGCGCTGAGAGTTATCTTCCTGCTGCTGCAATAAAGCTGGGTCAGGCATATTCGCTTTCGTTGCATATGGGTCTACATAGGCAGGGTCTGGGAATGCAAAGTTAACAAAGGCATTGACCAGTGACACAGTTGAGAAGAGAACCACGAGAAGTGTTACAAGGCAGACCGCATAGAGATAGAGCGAGCGCCAATCAATTCCTGTATGAACTTCGACTGGTGCCGCCTTCTTAGGAGCGACTTTCTTTACCGTCGTCTTCTTTGCTGTAGCCATACCTTAATTCTCCCACATCACTTTGAGGTTATAGGGACGAAAGCATCTTCTTCATCTGCGCAATTTGTGCGGATTGATCAGTAATCACCTTTGCTCCAAATGCTTTGATTTCCATATTGCTGGCATCTTCAATCATTTGCACCATATGGATAGCGCCATCGTGATGGTCGGTCATACCTTCGAGCCACAATCTGTCGAATGTTGAACCTTTCGCGGCAGTCAGGGCGGCGAGCTCATCGTCTGTCAGCATTCCGCCCATACCATCCATGGAGTGGCCCATATCTTCAGTTGCTCCTGCATCTTTGAGCCAGGCCTTCATCTGAATAATCTCAGCTGCCTGATCGCGAGCAATAATTTCTGCAAGTGCTAGAAGTTCTTTATTGGTAGAACTCTTCATTGCGAGATTTGAGATATCAATAGCTTGCTGGTGATGCGGAATCATCATCTGAAGAAACATTACGTCGGCACCTGTGTAAGCAGAATTTTTCGAAGTGCTCGAGTGACCCATTGAATGGGAAGATCCTTTATCCATAGAGCGCATCGAGTCTGAGTCATCGCGCACCACTTGACCAATTAGCGCTGTCGCTAGAAGGACAATAACTGCCAGCATTACAGCGGTCTTCTTATCGATATTAATCTGCATCTCTAAACCCCTTTGACTCATATTCATAGTACGCCTCATTTCTGAGAGCTGCCTGTTAAGGGATTTTCAGTTATATCCTTACGCCATGGCTAACCACGGCAATATGTATGGTCCTGCATTTACCTTCCTGGGCATCCCCGCGTGCGATCTCGATGACCCATCAACATATAAGGGTGCAGATGTCATCATCGTTGGAGCTCCTATCGATAGCGGCACATCACATCGTTCGGGTGCAAAGTTTGGTCCACAGGCAATTCGTGGAGGTGACTATCTGCCTCATGATGGAGAGCGTCCACATCTCGCACTTCGCACAGATGGTTTGAAAGATCTGAAGGTTTTCGATGCTGGTGACCTTTTGATGCCTGGTGGAGATTTGGTTGCATCCCTTGCTGTGTTGCGCGAAGCGACAGAGAAGATTTCACGCGCCGGTGCAATTGCAGTTGTTCTGGGTGGCGATCATTCGATTGCTTCTGCCGATGTTGCAGGTATTGCAAACCATATGGGCCACGGAAAAGTTTCGATGATTCACTTCGATGCACATGCCGATACAGGTGAAGATCAGTGGGGCGCACTTGTTGGCCACGGAACACCGATGCGTCGTTTAATTGATGAAGGTTATGTTCGCGGAGATCGCTTCTTACAACTTGGGCTTCGTGGATATTGGCCAGATAACAAGACCCTCGAGTGGATGCGCGATCAAGGTATGCGCTCATATGAGATGACTGAGATTCATCATCGTGGGTTAAAGGAAGTTCTCGATGAATCATTTGCAACGTTGACTGATGGTTGCGATGGAGTCTTCTTATCTGTCGATATCGATGTGGTTGACCCAGGAATGGCGCCAGGAACAGGAACTCCTGAACCAGGTGGAATGACATCACGTGAACTACTTGAAGCTGTTCGTCGTATCTGTCTCGAGCTTCCAATTGTCGGTATCGATGTTGTTGAAGTCGCTCCGCCATTTGATAGCGCAGATATCACTGCAATCTTGGCAAACCGAGTTGTTCTTGAAGCGTTGAGTGCAATTGCTAAGCGCCGCAATGGATCGACTTACGATCCAAAGCAGAACTTGCTCGACCGCTAAAGAGTTTCGAGAATCATCTGGACATCTTCCATCGATGTCCAAGGGTTTACGAAGGCGAATCGCAAAATGCTTTCACCCGCATGCTTTGATGGTGGAATAAAGCCGATCTGCTTTTCTAGTAAATCATCTGCCCATTGTTGATACTGAGCAGGCGTCCATCCCTTTCGTGTGAAAGCGACGATGGAAAGTTCAGGTTCGCGCACTAATTCAAGGTTGGGGTGGGCTTTGATCAATTCAGCAGAATCCTTGGCAAGGCGAATTCCAGCTTCTACCGCTTCGGAATATGCATCGCTGCCGTGAGCGGCGAGTGAGAACCAGAAAGGTAGTCCACGTACGCGACGCGTTAAGTGGATTGCATAATCCGATGGCGACCATGAATCATCATGAAGAGTTTCTAGATAACTTGCATGCTGTGTATGCGTCTCTTTAGCTAGTGCTGGGTTTCTATATACAAGTGCGCATGCATCAAAGGGTGCAAAGAGCCACTTATGTGGGTCGACGATAAATGAATCTGCGTGTTCAACACCGTTAAAGAGCGGACGAACAGAGGGTGCGCAGATTCCCGCAAGGCCATATGCGCCATCGACGTGGAACCAAATCTTACGTTCCTTAGCTACCTGGGCAAGAGATGCAAGGTCATCGACAACACCTAAGTTGGTGCTGCCTGCAGTTCCGACAATTGTAAAGACGCGCTTAGATGTTGTGGCATGCAGTTCATCAATTGCAGGACCAACATGTGCGCCATCGAGACGAAGCTCCCCATTGGTTTCAATCTTTAACACATCGACATCCATCACGTGGGCTGCGGATGTAATTGATGAGTGTGATTCAGCGCTGCATGCAATTACCCAACGCGTTACTTCAGGGTGGGCTTTACGCGCTTGATCGCGAGCGACAACGAGTGCAGAGAGATTTCCAATTGTTCCGCCTTGAACAAATACTCCACCAGATGTTTGTGGGAATCCGACCATATCGCTGAGCCAACGCAGCGCTTGGTTTTCTGCAAAGACTGCGCCCGCGCCTTCTTGCCATGAACCGCCATAGAGAGAAGATGCACCGACAACGAGATCAAAGAGGTTTGAGTACTCACTTGGAGCAGATGGGATGAAAGCTAAGTTGCGTGGGTGATCTGTTGAGATGCAAGCAAGTGCAAGTGTTTCGGTAAAGATATCGAGAGTCTTCTTACCGCCAAGACCTTTCGGGGTAATGGTGTTTCCAAGTTCTTCATAAAGATCTTTTTCACTACGAGGGCCATCAAGAGGCGGATTAGATTTCAATCGCTCGAGGCTGTACTCCATGACAGCCTTTGCAAGCTCTTCAACTTCCTCAGTGAATTGATGCACGGGGCAACTCTAGGCGCTCTCTTCGGCATTTCTAAGCGCTTTTCTCAAATTTCAACTTCTCCCCTGCCATAATTTTCAACATGGAAAAACTTGAACAAACCCTAGAAAGAATGATCTTTGCAGCGCGCTGGTTGCTGGCCCCACTTTATGTGGGCCTACTTCTTGCGCTCTTGCCTATTCTCTACCGCTTCTTCCAAGCCTTCTGGCACATGATCACGCGTGTCCAGGATGCCACTACCGCTGAGGTAACCCTGCAGGTTCTTGAACTTCTCGACACAGTGTTGCTGGGTAACCTCATCATTATTGTTCTCTTTGCAGGTTATGAGAACTTCGTATCGAAGATCACCATTGCAGAAGGTGCGAAGGATCGCCCACACTGGATGGGATATGTTGATTACAGCGGCTTGAAGATTAAGTTAATCGGTTCGCTCGTTGCAATCTCTGTCATTGAACTTCTTAAGGACTTTATGAAAGAAGGAACTTTCGATGCAAACCGTGAAGGCTGGCGTATCGGAATTCATATGACATTCGTTATCTCAGGCGTGCTCTTTGCGCTGATGGATATGATGGCAGATCGCCATAAGTCACAACGCTAAAAAGTTAGGACTTAACTGGACCAGTTGAAGCTCTAGCAATAATTTCTGGTTGGAAACGCACGTCCTGATGGGCGTGCGTTTCTATTGCTTCACACTCTGATAACAAGAGTTGGGTCGCTGTATATCCAATCTGATAGGCAGGTTGAATAATCGATGAAAGCGGAACTGCAGCGGTACGTGCAAATTCAATATCGTCATAGCCAATGATTGAAACGTCGCCTGGAATCTTTACCCCTGCGGCAATCAGCTTTCGCATGACGCCAAGTGCCAGCAGATCATTGGCGCAGAAGATTGCAGTTGGACGAGGATTCATCGCAAGGAAGATTTCAGCAGCAGCTAGACCACCATCGAATTTCATAGATGGTGAATGAATCGTATCTATCTGAACTTTATGATTCCTTGCAGCAATTCCAACACCCTTGGTGCGATCGATAACCTGCGGAATTGATTCTGGTCCACAGATCCAAGCGATGTGCTTATGACCAAATTCAACTAAGTGCTCGATTGCAACTTCAGCACCGAAAACATCGTTTACTGTCACTGAACATTCAGATGAGCTCTTACCTGGTGCGCCAAGAAGAGCCACAGAGATACCACGCTCCTTCAAAGTCTTGATATGTCCCGGCTTCATGCTTGTTGGTGTAATCAATACACCTTTGACTAACTGCTCAATGAGAACACCCATAAATCGCTCTTCGCGTTCGCGGCTCTCATCGGTATTACAGATAAAGACTGCATAATTTTTCTTAGCTGCTGCATCCTCAACTCCGTGAGCAAGTTCTGCGAAGAATGGGTTAAAGACGTTGGGAACAACTAAGCCCAGAGTGCGACTGTGGCCAACGCTCATCGCCTTTACATATCCATTAGGAACATAGCCGAGCTCTTCGATCACCTTTTGAACGCGTTTAACTGTTTCAGGGGCAACTAGGCCTGGGCGATTGAGCACATTTGATGCTGTGCCAACCGATACTCCTGCATGCTTTGCGATATCTCGAAGACTCATAGCCATATCTAATGATGCTTTGTTCAATTGAGCAGAGTCAAACCCGTTCAATAATTGAGCGTAAATCGAGGTTGAATCTGTTCAACGCAAGCGGTGAAATTACTTGATTACCGTCTTGTACATACGAGAGAGGGCAAATTCATGGTGGCCGCCAAGTTCAGCTTTTGTGAGCCTTCCATTGGCGACTTCAATGATTTCGTTAAATATGCGATCTCCCACTTGAGCAAGAGTTTCAACTCCATCCGCGATAGTGCCGGCATCGAGATCAATGAGATCTGGAATTGATGAGTACATCGGAGTATTTGTTGAGACCTTGATTGTCGGCATGATTGCAGAACCTGTTGGAGTTCCGCGGCCTGATGTAAAGACAACTACATTGATATGGCCTGCACCAAATCCAGCTAACTGCTCGATGTCATGGCCAGGTGTATCCATAAAGTAGAGCCCAGGTGTAACTGGCTTCTCGCCGAATTCAAGTACGCCGGTCAACGGTGCATTGCCAGCTTTCTTAGCTGCACCCAATGACTTCTCTTCAAGTGTAGAAAGTCCACCTTCGATATTTCCACGTGAAGGTTGTGCGCCGCGAATATCAATTCCTTCATAGTTAATCGATGCTTCATAACGCGCAACCATCGCAACGATGCGCTTTCCAACTTCAGGATCAATTGCGCGTGCTGCAAGTAGATGTTCTGCACCAAGAATTTCCGTGGTCTCGCCAAGAACAGATGTTGCACCAAGTTCAACGAGGCGATCACTTGCAACACCTAGAGCAGGGTTTGCTGTGATTCCAGAAAGTGCATCAGAGCCACCGCACTCGAGGCCCAGAACAATGGCGCTCCAGGGAGCCGGAACTCGCTCTTGCGCCTTGGCTTCTTTCACATAGGCATTTGCAACCGACAGCCCTTCTGATTGCATTTTCTCAAGTGAGCCAAGTTCAGGAAGTAAGAGTGTTGTTGAACGAGTTAGCCCCAGCGCTTTGGCGCCTTCGATAATCGAAAGTTCTTCTTTGCCGCCAATAGTTAGGAATACAACTGCAAAGTTATTTGGATTTGATGCGTATCCAGTCAAGGTAAAGAGAATGCGGGCTAAATCGCTATCGACTTCGCCAGACCAATCGTGGCTGATGGCAACTGCGCCATCAGATGCATCTGCGATGGAACGTGCGCTCGAAGCAAGAGCTGAGTGCAGAGGAAGAACGAGTACATGGTTACGTAGACCCCATCGGCCATTTTCGCGCTTATAGGCGAATAGTTGATCGCTCATTAGACGCTCCTGACAACTCTTGGCGCACGAATCTCGCCACTATTATTTTTCTCGGAAACTGTCTGCGCACCTGATGCAACTGATTGAACGAGATCCAGAATTCCATCGAGCAATTGGCTTTCATCAATATCGAAATCTGCACGAATAGCTTGGTGTAGCGCCCCGCTGCTGGCGACATTAATGACGGGAATCAATGGGAAGCCTGACGTTGGTTGGTTCTCACTCGGAAAACTAATGATGAGCTGAGCCTTCTCTTGAGCTAAATGAGAGAAGCTGACAGCAGAAGAATCTTCAGATTGCGAGATAAGAACTGTGTGACCAGCGTCGGTAAGTACCTTCTGAAGTTGATCAACTAGAGGTGACGTGCGGCCCACATCGATTCCGATGCGAAGGGATGCAATATCAACGCTTGCTGGCATAAATGAGTTATTGAGATCCTGGGCAGCTTTTACTCCCGCAGCTACTGTGCCTTCAACGCCACCGCTCTCTTGGATGATGCGGTACTGCGTTGATTCATTGCTCTTGAGCAATTTCGCGGCAAGCTCTTGCCCCTGAATAGTTTCGCAACCCAGTGCAATCACCAATACAGAATTTACATTGGGATGGTCAGCAAGCTGGATAAAGAAGTTATCGATACCGGCGACATCATCGCCAATGATTCCGCAGCCATGTTGGTGGGCAAATGTCACGCCTTTAACCTCTGTCGCAATTCTGCGAGCTACGTGGGTAGAGCAAACAACAGATGGAAGAATTAATTGATGGTTGCGGATTCCAGCCCCACGATTGCCGTGAGCAAATCCTTTAATAGTTTGGCTCATACCTGCTCCGATGAAAGACGATCGCCGAGAATGTTGTGGGTGTGCACATGTTCTCCGCGAGCTATAGGTGCAACCGCATGGCCCATTCGCTCGCCGTATTTGATGATGCCCTCATTCTTTGCAATATCACTCGATGCAATCTTGTGACCTCGTGGAATTCGACTAAGAACAGTAATTTTCAAATCATCCTGCTCAACAACGTCGCCAACATTCAGGTCGACTAAACAGACGGCGATATTGTCGCGAGGATCTAAAACCAATACTTTTCTCATCAGGTCTCTACCTTATCTAATTCCTGCGTTTTGAAAAGGTTTAACCAGGGTGAGAAATTCTTGATATCTATTTTCAAGTGCTTCTCTCTCTAATTTATTCGGTTCGATAACTTCAACAGTTGAACTGTTAAATTTATCGAGCTCTTTCGCGAGGTCACCACCTCGATGAGAGGCTGCTGCAATCTTTGCGGCTCCTAAATCAGAACCAGAATCTTTTACAGTTGCAACAGGTCGATTCATAACCGTAGCCCGAATCTCTGACCAGATTGCAGAACGCGATCCGCCACCTGCTGAATAAATAGCACCTGTTATTTGAGCACCGGCGTTCACTAGAATCTCAAAGGCATATCGCTCTGCAAAGGCGATGCCTTCGAGAATTGCGCGGTATTCATCTATCTCGTTCTGCGCAGCGCCTGTGGCTACGCATTTCATCTCTTTATTTGCGACCGGAAAACGTTCACCTGTTCCCACAAGTGGATACAGCGCATATGAAGCTGGTCCATGATTGGCAGCCTTCTGATCCCACGCCTTAATTTCACTTTGATATTTCTCAAAGGAGATTCCACCTAAATTAGAAGCAGCTCCCCCAAGCCAGCGCTCCTTTGGAAGCAAATGGCTATAGAAGCCGGGTCCTGCAATCTCTTTATCACCGACAACTTTTAAAACGAGAGTTGTGCCCAAGGTAGAAACTGCGCTTCCAGCACTTGTTGCGCCGACCGAAATCTGTGCGGTGCACCCATCAGTCATTCCTGCATAGAGTGGAATATCTCCAGATTTCGTTCTTCCCAGAAGTGCGCCGGGAGCGACAAGTGATGGCAGAGTGATCGAACTCTTCATGGCTAAATCAACTGCGCCTTCGCTCCAGCTCTTTGTATGAAGATCTACACCAGTCTTCATAGCGTGGCTCCAATCGGTGGCAACCGCTTGAAGTGGTTTACCTGTCAGATGAGCAACGATGTATTCAGGGGTATGAGCAAATAAATATGCCCCTGCGCCAACTTCCTCAATGATCTTCTCTGCTCGCGCTAGTGGGTTTGCAGCTCTTCCATCGTTATACATTGCCGCAGGTGCAATCGGTTTCCCATCATGATTGGTCAGTACAAATGTTCCTGATGTTGTAGAAATTGATGCTCCAGCAATGACCAAGTTCTTTGCTTTTGCTTCATTGAGTACGTATTCAAAGTGGCCATCGATTGCGGTTAGCCAGGATTGTGGGTCTTGGGTTAAGCGACCATCTGCGCCGCGTTGTACAGGCGCCAAATCAATTGTGTGACGAGCATAAATTGCGCCATCGCTATCGATTAAAACAGAACGTGATGACTGTGTTGCACAATCGATGCCAAGAAATACCTCTGTCATTTACAGTGCTGCAATCGCTTCGGGAACTCCATTAAGGGATGTAAGGACAATATCTGGAACCTTTAAATCAGCGTCAGTTGGTGATGGATTGGCTTCGCCTCGCAAGATCCACACTGTGCGCATTCCGAGTCCCTGAGCCGGCAAGACATCTGTATCCAAGCGATTTCCGATATGCACTGTGCGTTCTGGTGCGGTACCTAACTCTTTGAGAGCGAGTTGAAATATTCGCGGGTCTGGTTTCTCTATTCCCACAATTGCAGAGATGCCAAAGAAATCTACAAGGGGTGCAATCTCGTCTCGCTTCAAGGCATCGAGCGAAGTCCGCGCCTGGTTTGCAACGATTCCAATCTTCGCCCCAGTCTCGCGAATCTCTTCAATACAGCTCTTCGCATCAAGATAGAGGTCGCTCTCGGTAAATAACCAGCGTTCTGTGGCTTTCGCCATCAACTCATCTTTCTTATCGAGTGATCCCAAGAATGCGATGCAGAGCTTGCTACGAAGAGAGCCGCTCTGAGATTTCAGATGTTCTACATAGATTCGATCGAACTCTTGTGCATCAATATCGCCAACAATCTCAATTAAGGCGCCATGAATTGATCTCTTAAAGACATCATCAGAGTAAATGATGCCTCCGATATCAAAGGTGACTGCCTGAGGTTTCATTACTTACTTGTCACCTGTCAGAAGGGCTCTGCGAGCAATCTCATCTGGGCGGAAAGCAATTGTCTGGGCGGCAGAGTTCGGAATGAAGTTGATTCCACCTGCAGTAAGCGCACCTAAGCGAATACGCGCAGCCTTTACCGCAATCTGAGTCGTAGCAAGTGCTTCCTCTTTACCATTTCCAAATGTGCACAAGCCGTGATTGCCAAGAATGATCTGACGCGGGTTCATTCCGAACTGCTCTTTATATTTAATTGCACCCGCATAGAAACCTAAACCGAGTGAGAGTCCTGGTTCGTCATAAGGAAGATAGAGAGGGATAGGTCCGCAGACAACGCTCTCATCGGGAAAGACTGTTCCGCTGTAATGCTCTGCGGCGTTGACCGAGGCTGCGAGAGATACAACAGGAGTTGGATGTGTATGTAGTGACCATGAAGAGTCAAGTAAATGGAATGCCACAACGTGCACCAAAGTTTCAATGCTCGCCTTCTTCTGCACTCCGCCCGGAGTAAAAGCATCCTTGAGCAGAACATCAAGTGCCTTATCGAGCGCAGGTGAGCGACCATTCTTATGCGCATCATCGAGAATTTCCACTGATTTACTGAGGCTTACCCAGACCCAATCTTCTGCAGTCGCATCGCCCATAACAACGCCACTAGCCTTTACAAGGAAGCGGTCATTCTCGCGATCTAGTACTGCAGCATTTCCTTCGGCGAGAATCGTCAGGTCAGCATCAGGTGCACCTGCACGTACTGCAAGATCTGAAATTTCCTGGGCTAATGTGGACATCATTTCTCCTCTAGAACTGTCAACTGAGCATATCGATTACGAACTTCTGCGATTTCAGATTTTTCACTGCTTGATATCTTAGGTTGATAACGACCTAATTGAAGGCTGCTATCAGTAATTAACTTTCTGGCACTCGCAATATCTTTCACATCACCGCTGGCAATAGCTTGCACGAGGGCATTTCCAATGGCAGTTGCTTCAATAGGACCAGTTACAACTTCTCGCCCTGAAATATCTGCTGTCATCTGAGATAAGTGAGCATTCTGCGCTCCCCCGCCCACGATATGAATTGTCGGCATCTCTTCACCACTTACTTCAGCCAGCACATCAGCGGTGCGGGCATAGGCAAGTGCAAGGGATGCAAAGGTTGCTTGCGCTAATTCACCTGGAGTTTCGGGAACAGGCTGTCCTGTTTCGCGTGCATAATCTTGAATTCTGGCGATCATATTTCCTGCATAGACAAAGATTGGCGCATCAACATAGAACAAGGTGCGCCATGGTTGGCTCTCCTTCTTCGCAAGTTCGACGAGCTCTACATATGAGATATCGATGCCTTGTGATTTAAGGTCGCGACGAACCTCCTGAATAATCCAAAGGCCGGTGATATTTCGCAGTAAGCGAATGCTGCGATCGAAGCCACCTTCATTAGTCAGGCGTTCATCTAGTGTGATTTCGTTTGTAATTGCGGTATCAACTTCAACGCCCATCAAGGACCAGGTGCCTGAAGAGATATAGGCGCTTCCTGGAAATTCAAGCGGAGTAGCAACAACTGCAGCTGCCGTGTCATGGCTTGTAGTCGCAACACATTTCAGCGGACCGATTCCTGTCTTTGCCTGAAGCTCCGGCTTGAGAACTCCACGAACAGTGCCGGCATCTTCAACATCGCCGAAGATATGAACAGGTATTCCCAAATCGCGTGCCAGTTGAAAAGACCACTGATTATTGAGGGTGTCATAAAGACCAGTGGTAGATGCAATTGTGTATTCGGTGCCAACATTTCCAGTGAGCGCTGAAAGGATGAGATCGGGCATCAATTGAAAATACTTGGCGCGCTCGAGTTCCTCGGGAGAATTCTCAGCAATTGAAAGCAGTTGAAAGATGGAGTTAATTTCAAGTAGCTGGGCACCAGTTTCAAAGTGCAATCGATCTCTTCCCACTATTGCAGAAGCTTTATCGAGATAACCATCTGTTCTGTGATCACGGTGGCTTACAGGAAGAGTCACCAGCTCTTTATTCTCATCAAGCAGACCGAAATCTAACCCCCAGGTATCCACGCCGAGTGATTCATAAGGTCCGTGAGGTGCAGCCAATGTCAGCGCATGCGTTACCTCTTCAATAATTTTCGGAAAGTCCCAGCATCGTCTTCCGCGATCATCTTGTGTAATGGGTGTTTCAAAGCGATAGAGAACTTCCGTTGAAATTTTTGCGGCTACATCGACTATAACTAAGCGTCCAGATTCAGCGCCCATATCGAGAGATAAGTACC
>JACCED010253689.1_pt1 | contig 17198 bp, 15 predicted proteins | sample 7455021 | NCBI WGS metagenome assembly JACCED01 (sample SAMN15323456, study PRJNA562643) | freshwater metagenome | isolation source: river surface water | place: USA:Blue River Watershed | collected 2017-08-19 | reverse complement strand
TTGTGAAAAATTCTACTCCAACAATTTGTACTCGTTTTTTACTCAGGTTGTGAATAATAATTTTTTCAGGTGTTAGCTCGCAGATTCCACCTCGAAGAGAATCTTCAAGTGCATCCAAGTTATTGCCAAACCATTTGGGTGCGCCGGTACTTGCACAGTAATCTGCATAAAAATCTTTTCGAGTTTGCCAATTGGAAGCATCCAATGTAATAGCCTCAACGAGGCGTATATGTTCTTTTGGAACTATAGTTGTTTTTGAATTTTTTTTCGATACCATTAATTTAATACCATAATATTTGTTTAAATAAAATTTATAATTTATATTCAGACAAATCAACCTCAGTAAATGGTTCATCAAATAAAACCTGATAATATTCATTACACATAGCAATTGAATTATGTGTTTCTCTATTTACAAATTTATTAAAATCATTAGTATGTCTACTCATTGTTGAGTAACTTTTGTTAAAATAAAAATTATAGTAATCAAGTATTTGATTTTCTTGTACTTGTATCTTATTAATTTTTCCCAAGTTTTCACTATAATTTGGACACAAGTTTAAAAATTCTTTTATGGTTTCAAACAAACTATTTGGTAATGTATCGGCTTTTCTTATGAAATATTTTGGATTTGTTAGTTTTGGTGCACTTTGATAAATAGAGTCAATCCAGTAATCAGAATGATATTGTGCTCTTAGTTCTGGTTTTAGTAATTCAGCATAGCCAAAATCAATTACATAAACTTTAAAATTAATTTTACCCTTAACAGATTTAAATTCTATTTCTTTACCAAAATCATATTTATAATTAAACATTGTTTGTTGTTCCTCAATAATAAAATTATTTATATTAATATCATTATGTACAAATCCATAAGCTTGAAATGCAAGCAATTGAGCACATATAGCTTGATCCAATAAAAACCTCATTTGACTTAAATTTATTTTTTGATCAAGCAAGTCATTAGTTCTGTTTGCTTTATAATATTTCATTAATTCCAAAGTAACTAACTCGTCATCTGATTTACCACGACAAAAACCCTTGGCTAGTTTTCCATTAATAATATAATCAGCATCAAGAATATCAGTTGACTCATTACAAATAATTGTGCAATAAACAAGCGGGAAATTAGGAATCGATTGTAGCAACTTGTTAATAATACCAAGTTTTTTATTCGAATTAGTAGTTATTCTAACTAAAATGTTTTCTTTATCTACCATTCTGGCTATAACTTGATGAGCATCAGATGAATTTGTTATAAGTGGTTTAATTGGTTTTAACCAATCATTTGTTGGAATAACATAAGCTTTTTTATTGGAATTACTTAAACATTTTAAAGGTTGGGAATTTGTTAATTCTTTTTCCATTTAATTTAACTAAGATAATAAATATTTTAGTTAAACAAAGTTTATTTTATAAATCAAGTTGTTTTGGTTTTAAATAAAACCCGCAAAAATCTTTACATATGCTCGCATGTGCTTGTATATTATCTTGAGTATAGCAATCCCGACATAAATTATAAACATCAGGTGGTTCTGGTTTTTCTTCTTCATCATCAGAATTCTCATCTTCTGATTCCCCAGCTAATTTCTTATATTGGTTACAAACTTGCTCACACCGAGTGCAAAAATAAATATTATCATAACAACAATTTTTTCTACACAAATCACAATTAAAACTACCAATAAAATTTGCAATTAATCTAGCACGAAATTCTTCAGGAGATTTAATTACTTCATCCATATCGAATTCGTGTTTTTCCACATTATAAGGTGGTTCTCTCCATGAGAATTCGCATTGTCTATCAGTTTGTAAATTAATTCCTTGGGTTTCACAATCTAACCACCGACCATCTACTTCCCAAACCTGATTCCTTAAATATAAGATGGAGTCACACATTGGACAATCAAAAAAGCAATTACCTTCTGGTGATAAATCAATATTGTGTTTTTTATTTTTGGAAAATTTTATTGGCTTTGCACCAAACATAGTTTTTAATTTACTTATTGATTGGTGACAAGTTTCTTGATTAAGAAAATACCCCCAAGATGTTAAACTACTATATTTGGTAGTATAAAAATATAACCCGGCATATTTGTAAAAATGGACTTTAACCCCCTTGCCTTTTACCTCGAACTTATAGCCTGCTTTCAAGGTATATTTTTCCGGCCTCCCCATTTGTTCCATTGAAATATAATAGTTAATAATTCTTTAAATTAAAATAAACCATTTAAACTGCAGAAGTTTTCATTTGTTCAACTAGTTCTTGAGATTCGCGCCATTTCTTTTGCATTGGTCGTGTTGCCCAATATGTTGTTCCATCATAACTAATGGGTTCATCGGGTTTATATCTAGTAAAATCTGGTTTGGATATATTAACTAAATATTTATAATTCCAGAAAAATTTATCAAATGCACTGATTTCTTTTGAATTATCAGATTCATCAAATGGACCATAATTCGCTTTTACAAATTCTTGGGCCTCCAGCTTAGATCCAAATACTGGTAATTTATTAAATTCATCAACTTTAACATAATCTCTTGGTCCAACCCCATGCCCAACCACATAGTGATATTGGTTTTCGCTATCGCATTTAGCAAACACATACCAGCAATGATTATACTGTAATGCTATGCGATATTCATCAATAAACAAGTAATCTGAAGGAATCTCATCAGCTTTAATTGTTTTTTCATGTTTGTTAAGATATTCATGGGTATACCAATAATCTCGCCCATAGTGTCTGGAAAGTTCTTCACCTGGTTGGATATCTCGTAAGGCCCTAACAAATGTTACTCGGGGTTTTCCGGCTATTTGAGCCTCAAAACTAAAAGTGTCCGAAACATTTACATAGACTAAATTACTGGCCGCTTCAGCTTGAGAATAATTTGTGTCATATTCCTTGGCTGACCCAGTATATCCCAAATCATTGCACATTCTGCTAATACTATCTTCATTTACATCTTCTGGGTTTGTTTTACAAATATAAGTTCCAGCTGGAATAAATTCACAAGCAAATACTCCTCGATTATTTTCATCAGACCCAAGACACCCAGATTGTCTAACTTCTAATTTTACAGGTATCACCGTTACTAAATCCTCAGTATCTACCCAATCAACAAATTGTGAACTAGTTTTATTTCCCATTAAGAATTAATTAATATATTATTAATGGGTTATCTTATCAATTTTTTGTTTATATCATATGGTATAAGCAAAAATCAAACTAACAAAATAACAAACTAATTAATTAATTTCAATTTTCCTCAAATCAATTAAAAAAAATGAAATTGCAAATGGTAAACCAATCAAATCTTATCTTCCAATGCTAATAAAAAGATTATCTTGCGAAGAAATGGGTAGGCACTATGGTTATCCACCATGTTGTATTGAAAATTATCTTGAGCAAACAGACCAAACCAATATCAAGGCCCGTCGAGAAGAATATCAATTTGTTTACGGGTTTTTGCCGTGTGCACAATGTTATGAAAAGCTAACAAACGGGGCTGATGTAAATTCTTTACTAACCAATAGAAAATGTGTTGGTCCAATGTGTTTGGATAGAGCTAGTGGGTTTAATTATTCAGATCCAGTTTCTCAAGCGCAAGTGTTTTTAACGGAATTGGACTCGCTAATGGAAAAAACAGTCCGATTAGCCAAGTTGCCATACGACAATGTTGGAACTTGGGAACAAATACAATTTTTAATTAATCCAAAGCGATTACGAAGAAAAAAAGTTAGCGAAGACCGTGTTATGACATTCCATAATATTAGAAATATTGCCAAGTTACTTAAAATTCAACCAGCGAAATCAACCAAATACAGCAAAAGCCAAATCACTTAAAGAAAAATTAGTAATTAATGGGAAATGACAAACCCAAAAACCCTCAAAGACACTATAACAGCTAATTTGCGTTATACAATGTATAATCTGTATTCAGACCTATATACTTACCCAATTTCTAATTCTAATGAACAAACAAAAAAATTAGATATTAACCCAAAACCATCCGCACCGTTGGCACCATCAACCTCAACTAATATTTTAACTGGGCTATTAGATGGTATTGGTTGGTTTGGTTCGGTTCCAATGCCCAATTCAGTTACTGATACAATGCCCAACCCAGTTTCCGATGGAGATTTTGATACTAATCCAAGTAATCAGGCAAAATCAAACCAAATGCAAAGCGAATGGACTAAAATTTCTGACAAATTATCTCAATCATCCCAATCAAGCCAAACAGAACCCAAACCTGCCGCCCCTGGCCCCATCAAATTAACTACACATGCCAACAGCTTTATCATTAAGAAACTTCACCAAAAAATTCCAATTGATTTTGTAACAAATTTTATGTTTGCTATTGAAGTAGATTGGCCATGTGATATTAATTTAAACAAATTATTCAAGTCAATTAGTTTAGACATTCTTGGAATGCAGATTGACAAAGTCGAGTCCAACCAAATTCCGATTTTACAGAAAATTTATGGGTTAGACATTAAAAGGTATTCAAATGAAAAGAAAATTTACTTTCCAATTCCAATCGAGTGTTTGGTGAATTCGAATGGACTACTATTATCGCGAATGTATTCGGAATCAGATTGTCCGGATGAAGTACGTGTTTGGTTTGAATTTGCTGACCATGTTAGATTATCAGAAATTAAATCAATTAAATTATGTTATAATGGGATAACAACTTCAGAACCAATTCGCCCCCGTAATTCCCATAGTTCTCATAATAATAAATTATCAATAAGTTTTGTGGAAATTGGTTACAGACCCAGAATGTACCAAGATAATTTAACACCAATGGAATTATCATTAGTACTTGACAAATCAAATAGTAAATTATTATTTATTAACAGTACTGATGGAACAAATAAAAAATCTGCTTTAACAACTCGATTTGTTGAAAACTTTTCAACTGGCCCTGAAATTATTAAACCTGGTAATCCAGACCAGGTAACAAAGTTTAACTCCTGGCATTCCCGGTATGTGGAACGATTTATAATTTATTTTGAAGACACAAAAAACTTTGATATTTTATCAGAAAAATTATTTGATTCAGTACAATTTATTTGCGATGGTCAAGGCATTTTCACTATGGGGTTTGATACAATTCAATTGGAAACCCGAGTATCCCATCCTAATTTACCAGATGGGGTATATGTGATTGAGGCTGACAGATTTGGCGGGTGTATGGGTCAGGAAACCAAATTTGAATTTGCCGGGTTAGTTAGTGACCGGAATGATTTACAAGTTCATATTATTCCGCAAACTGTTAATTTCCTAGGATACGAAACCACAGAAACTAATGGGTATTGCCCAAGAACTGGAAATTTTTTTATTAATTAGACATTATTGAGTTTTAATTATTATGGGTCAACATTATAATTAAAAACCACAAAAAGATTAATTTATTTGTTTTTTAAGTTTTAAATATTTAAGTTTATATTTAATATATTTGTAAAAGTATAATCGCGACGGGTCAACCATGCTACCATATAATTCCAATTTATCAGCATCAGCTATGTTAACCAATAACGTGTCAGTTTTTTGTAATTTAGCAAATGGTTTCATATTTAAGTCAATAGCCGGTTCATAATTATAAACGTAACCATTAACAATTATTGGGGCTCCAATTAAAATCATATAAGTTTGAAGCAGTGCATCTCTAGTTTGAATACTAATGTAATTTTTTTTACATATTTTTGCTTGAATCCAGTCACCATATCGCTTAAATCCAAACAACAAATACATTAACAAACCAGTAGGATTTTCATGTTGTTTGATTTTATCAAGACCACACATGTTTATTTTTATTAAATCAGATACATTAATATTTTTAATTTTTTTTATTGCATTCAGTTTTATTATTTTGTAGGTATAAATTAAAAAATTTTAAAAAATCACTAATACTACTAATATTGTTTAATGGAACTTTTAAATAAATGTCATCAAATTCACATACAAATTGTTTTTCATCTAATAGAAAATAATATTTAACACCCGCAAAATCAATTGTTAAGTCATCTGTTTGTTCTGGTATGGTTAACATAAGTTTACCAACCAAGTTAGAGTTATCATACAGGTTTGGAATATTTGCTGTTTCTAAAATTTTGTCTTCTTTTGATAATGTACTAGCTCCATCAATATTCTTTTTATACCAATTAACTAATTGGTAAGGATATTCGTTTATGTGATACGAGTTAATTTCTGTTTCTTTTATGTTCATATCTGATGTAAATACAATTGGGTAGGTAATATTTTTTTGAATTAGTTTACAATTTTTAACCAATTGATTTTTATTTAGTTTTATTTTTAGTTTGTGTTTAAAAAAATTAATCAGCCCATCTACTCGCTGACTATTTTTATTGGTTTTACAATAAAATATTAACCAATACAACGGTATTCTTAAGTTTAATATTTGTTCATCGGTTGTTTTTATTGAAAAAATTTGTTTAAAATTACTAATAATAGTTAATTTAACTTCATTTAGCTCTATTCTAGATTTTATATTTACTAACTCGAAATGTGCATTAATAAAGTTATTAAAAACTTTTTGTTCAAATTTGTTAGAACCATTAGAAAATGTTCCTTTCAATTGCTTAAAATTATTAGTATCATTAGTAATAACATCAGTAATATCAGTATTTATATCAAAATAATTACGATACAATTTCATTAAACCTATATTATCGTTATATTGTATAACAGAACAATAATATTTTTTAAATGAGTTAAATAATTTCTTAGCAACTGTGTCATCTTCAAAGTCATGATAACTATCCAAAATTCCTAACATCCATAAATTAGTTTCCATTATATTAACAAACATAATTAATTATTCAATAAGTTTTATAGATTTTAAATAAACAGAAAAATTATTTAAAACTACTCTACAATATCTGTTATCATATATTTCTGAACCAATTTGAATATTATAAACGTATTTTCCTAATGGATCAAAAATAATATTATCATCTAATTCATCATTAATTATTAATTCCTCATATTCATTATTATCTTTTAAATATATTACATTATGTGTATTATAATTGTACTCAAAAACAAAATATTCTTTTAATTTGGCTTTTGTTAATTGATATTCGGTTTCTGGATACGCACCTTTAATATAAGCATTAATTTGTCCATTAGCTAAAATATTTGGATAGTATTTATTTAATGTGTCAATATTCATATTTTCACAAACCAAATATAATAATTTAATTTTCAAAAAAGAATTGATTGAATTAAAATTAAAGTATGGTTTTGCAGCAAACAAGTTTAATAAATAACCAACATCCCAATCTGATTCGGTATTGTATTCTACAACTATTCTTTCCAACAAATGATTTTCATTAATATCATAATTAGTTTTTGCGATAATGTCAACTTTATGAAAATCTTGGTATTTTAAACACTGATATATAAATTCTTCAAATTTAACTGGTTTGTAATCGTATCCAATCGGGTCACAAAAATCATCTAAATCAGGAAACATATTTGCGAATGCTCTAACAGATAAAAACTGGTTAATATAATTGGAATTAGCTAATAACCAGCGGAAAATTTTTGTTCCTGGATATTCGTTTTCAACAACCCATCTAATAAAATGGTAATTAAGTTGGATGTTATGGGCTTTAAATAATTTCCAACATTCAACAGACTGGGGCGACAGCAAATATTTCCAACTTGATATTTTTATATTATAAACATATTGTTTTTCATAACTGTTATAAAATTTAGGTAAAACTAATTTAATTGCATTTGTTTGATTGTAATTTGCATAAATATCAGACATAATATTACAGCTGATTTCTTCAATTCGTTTCATTTGAGTTTTTATAAAGTGTTTAAATTGCTTAACTGTCATTGGGTCTGGCATTTAAAGTTATTATTAATAATTAATTAATGTGTTTTTAATTCATTTTTTATTTTTTAAGTTGTAAAACAGCAATCATTACCTCTAGACCGCTTGTAAAATTCTTTGGTTTGCATGGATAAATGTGCAGACTTTTCAACCATATCATCCAATTTTTCTCCTCGAGTTAACAAGGAGTTAATTGTTTTGTTTAATATAGCTTTGGTTTGTTCCAATTCATTTTGAACCATTTCCGGTTTAGATATTTTAGTTGGATCAGCGTACTTGGACAACATTGAGTTCAACTGAGACAACTGGGATGGTTGCAATTGCAATACCCGGGAACAAATGTAAAATGCCGGTTTATCTGGATATTCCGCGTCCGTGACAATGCAACAACAACCATTGGAATTTTTCAAAGAGTAAATGTGAAAAGCCCCTTGGATAATTATGTTGGGTTCATCGGGAGCAATTCTTGATGCTACAAGATTAGTTGCAAATCCAATGAATTGGTTTATTGGGCCTCGGGTAAAATATCCAAAACTTGATAAATCATGGGCTTGGGATACAAGTTCACCTGACTGAGAATACAACAATATCGAATATAACTTCATTTATTGATTCCAATAGAAAATATTGTTTTATGGGGGTTTTACAAATACAAACAATATTTTACCATTTTAAAAAATTTTCCGCGCGCGAGGCTTTTTTCTTATAACTAATTTTTACAACTATAAATCATATCAGCTAAAACAATATTAATAAGTATTTAACTGATGGTTTCATCAAATATATTTATATGTTTTATTATTTAATATTAAATAGTAATTATCTACCATCACAAAAATATTAAATTATTAACATAATGAAAAAATGATTATCATAATGATTTTATAACTATTTTACTTATTAATTATGAAATCATTATGATAACTATTAATTGGTTATGATAAAAAATGTAATTATATTGTTGTCATTACTATAACATTAATAGTAAAATCATATTAAGTTAAAAACAATTAGTTGTAATGCATCATAAAAGACCAAATAATATATTTACAGGCTTATTGAATTTTACTGCTTAGGTAAATGATTACATAAAAACAAGCCACGCGAAATTTTTTCCAAAAATTTTTAAACTTTATACAAATATAATATTTATGAGATAAATTTAGTTATAAAATCATTATCATAACTATTATTTAATTATATTATATTTATATAAAAATATGTTGATTAAACATTATCAAAAATCTAATAAAATATTATTTAATATCTTATTATATGTAATCCATCATAAATTACTAATTATAATAGTTGGTAGCTTATTCAGTTTAATATTTTAAAAATGATTATATGAGAAAACTCTCAAGCGCAAAAAATTTTATTTAAAAATAAAATTATATTATGATATAATGTACAAATGCAAAAAATGCCCTTGTGAATATAAAACAAAATTCGGATTAATAAACCACAAAAATAAGCATCATCCAGAAGAAAAAAAAAATTATTTATGTTCATATTGTGAACAAGAATTTAATCATTACCAAAATAGATGGAAACATGAGCAAACATGTAAAGAAAAAAATAAATTAAATATAAAAGCAGCGGAAAAAATGAAAAATATGGAAAATAAAATTGCTGAACTTTCAAATGAACTAAATAAAATTAAAAATAAACCATCATTAAAGACAATTAATAACACCGTTAATAATAATTTTATTTGTGTATTTCCGTTAGGTTCAGAACCAATTAATATTATATCTCAAGAAAATTTAAAAAAAATTATTGAAAAAAATGGTCTCAATTCTATATTAGAAATTGTTAAAACCAAACATTTTAATCCAGCACTTCCACAATGTCAAAACTTTTGTGTTACTGGGAAAAATGATGCATATGCAAATGTAATTGATCCAGAAACAAAAAGAATAAAAGTTGTTAACAAAAAAGATGTTTTTGACACAGTATATAATGGCGTTGTCACAAATGTTAATTCAATTAAAACTGAGGAACCGCACATTGTTGAAACAATTCAAAGAATAAAGCAAGTTCCAATGTCTAAAAAAATGTTTAAAAAACTTCACATTGGACTTAACGAGGAAGCTTATCATAATAAAGAAATGGTTCAAAACACATGGTCCAATGCAAAATTTGAACCAAATAATAAATACATTTGTGACTTAAATAATTGTTCAGATGATAGTTCCTCAGACTCTGAATCTGATAATGAAGAACAATTAGTAAAAACAAAAATAATTAGTGAAATTCAAAAACTATTAGCTGATATTGAAAGTAAATCACATTTATTTATTTAAGCGTGGATTTTAATGTAAATTTGACATAATGTTCCAATAGTTTTATACTATTTGTTATATTTAATTGTTTAAGATGTATTATACATCATATTATATTAATTATTTTAAAAATAAAAATAATTAACGTAAAATTCAGGTAAAATTTAGGAGTATTTACGTCAAATCCGTCAAATTATGGACCGAACCCGTTAAATACCTCTCGCACGCGAAAAAACCATATTATTTGCCAAAGTTAATAAATAAAAATTGATTATAATAACTAAAATAAACTATTTTAATCAATTTAACAAATGATATCTTCAAGTATTAAAAATCAATTAGAACAAGCCGGGATATTTGTTGAACAAACAGGACCAACCGAGTTGCTAGTTGTGTATAACCAATCAGCCTGGAATTTTTCATTTGAATCTGAAAATAGTTTTAAATTAGTTAAAGTCGCTTCTCCTGATTTTTATCAAGCACAAATAATTGAGCTAATAAATCAGGTCCAATTGAAAACCCCCGATGAATTTTATTCCCGGTTAGCTGAGGTGATTGTAAATATCCACTCCTATTGTATTGGTTGTGGAACAAAATTACAGGTAAAATCTAATGTGTTTGCAACTTGTGGTGACATTGTTTGTTCCTACAAGTTGGAGGAGTTGATGTTAGACAATGATGTTACCGATTTTATTAAAGGGAATTTTGAAGTATTTAAATTGCTGTGTGCAACAACATCCTTAACAGTAAACTCTCTCAATGTGCTGGATATGCTAGACCCTTTTCCAAATTATTTTCTCAAGTCCGAATACAAAACCGAATTAATAAAAAAGAAACGAGGCACATTAATTAAATTACAATTGTCTCCATCCGATTTGGCCGAGTATAACAAGGCCAAGGATATTCCTGCATTAAAGAAAATATTAGATTCAATTAAACCAGAATCCATATTAGATGGAATAAACAATTCCTACCCAACAGACCAAATGTTATCAGATACTTTAGGTCAACCAACTTACCGGTTACTTCGATTTATTATCAAATCGTGTTGTGTTAATATGGAAAAGGAATGGTCTAGTCAATCTGTGCAAATTTGGAAAATAGTCCATCCGTTTTATGTGGAAAAATCCTTTGCAGATAAGGCAACTGGGAGCGCTGGCCCTACTGCCAATTCCCATTTATTTCATGGTTCTAATTCTGCGTGTTGGTATTCAATTTTGCGCAATGGAATCAAAGTACTATCTAACACATCTATGCAAAAAAATGGGGCAGCATACGGGTCCGGTATTTATGTATCTGACAGTTATAATTTTGCCCTGGGATATTCACAAAAATTTACCAGTACAAGCAATTCAGCCAACCCATCAAATTGTATTGTTGGAGTTTATGAAGTACTTGGTGATAAGGCTCAATATTATAAAGCTCCAAACATTTATGTGGTTCCGACACATGAGTTGTGTTTGTTGAAATATTTAATAGTTGGTAAACCTGCTCCATCCGGAAACCAGGCCCATATTCAACCCGAACACAGAATTAAGTTTTTACCAATTCATCCAGATGACCTGGTCTACGATGAAACCAAATGGATTAATGATTATTTTTCATCAAAATTAAATGAAAAAAAATCAACCGACTCAGCAAAAATGATGGTAATTTCTAATAAAAAATTAGCCAAGGAATTGGGCAGAATGAGTGAATCGGCTTACAAAGTAACTCTGGTCAATTCCAATCTTTTAGAATGGGAAGTTACTTGGTCAGGTGTTACTTTGTCTTTCAAGTTCCCTCAATTATACCCATTTGAACCTCCATTTGTTTTTGTTAAAAGCCCACGGTTTAGCCTGGAAGCAACTAATATCACATCGAGCGGAGCTATTTGTTGTGAATATTTAACTAAATCCAATTGGTTACCAGCCATTAGTATTGAAAACCTAATAGTGCAAATATTTTCTCTGATAATTGAACCTAACTTGCCTTATATACAGACCGAACCATCCGAATATGCCTATTCAGATGCAGTAAAATCTTATGAAAAACTAGCTAAAGGAAATGGATGGCTTTAATTTAACCAATTGATTCGTATACATTAACCTTGCATTGTAGATTTGAAAAATTAAAGGAGGTTTCTTTAGCAATATATTTTATTTTACCTGTTGAGTCACGGAAAGGTGTCGCCCAATAAATAGAACGGTACATTTCATTATTTGGAAATATAACTTGATTATTTGTGGTAAAATCCCAACAGTAAATTAAGTTTAAAAAATTGGATAATAAATTAAAGCAAATTCAGTTTTTTTGTTGATAAATGCGACACCAGGAACCAGCTGGATACCATTCATAACCAATGTATTTGATGATATTTGATGTCGAGTCACGAAATGGAATTACCCAAGTGATAAAATGATTTAAATTATATCTGGAAAATTTAACTTCAGTATTGGCAGTAAAGTCCCAACAGTGTACATTAGTTAATCCATCCTTTACTGGCATCTTACCATTGTAAGCTTCAATTAGATCCCTATATTCATATAGCAACAAACAATTATCATTTACTGAGATAAACAACTTGGTTGGATAGTTTGTATCAGTTATAAATTCCCTTTGAAACTTGGATATTTTTTTCAAGTTAATCGGGGGTAATGGTTTGTAGTTGGGAAAAATGTCCCTGATATCAAAACCCCAAACCAACTCAAATTGCTCATTATAAAGCTCAACCTGATATGATTCATCTTGTGTTTGAATATATGCAGAATCAGCGAGATGTGCAATTGAACTAGAACTCCAATTGACTGAATACAAGTCCATAGAATATTTAAGCATACGGACCGGTTGAATGGGTTGAGACAGGTTCAGCAAATCGGACCATTCGTATATCCCATATTGTACATTTGCAGTATCGGGCTCTAAATCCATTTCGCATGGCTTGATTGCAAATAATTTTTGTCCAATGGGTTTAATATAATCTATTTGATAAGCCGAAATAAAAGTATAATAGGTTAAATTATCCAAGTCAAAAATCCAAACATGTTGGTCTGGCTTGGGTTGTTCACGCCAATCATCAATATTGGGATCTTGTGGTTTTTGATTACCGGGAAATCCAATCCACAAAACAGAATTAGAAAACATGAAGGCCTTTATTTTATGTGAATCTACATACCTGCAATTGTCATCCAATTGTATGCGAATTTCTTGTTCTGTATCTAAATTCTCTATAACCAAATAGTTTGGTTCATTGTAATTTTTATAATTACGTGTGGTGCCAATACTAAGAACTTGGCCGTTATATTTGACTAAAGACTTATGCGGGCAAAACCGGTTAGCCTCGTCGGTAGGTAAGGTATTATGTTCGTAAACTATAGAATCTGACATTACAATTTAAATTTAATGCTTGATTACTAATTAAAATTTCAATTTTTCCAAAAAACACATTTATACAAAATACAATATGCAATATTAAATAAAAAAATCAAATGAAAACAAAATAAAATAAAAAACTAGTAAAATAAAAAGCGAGTGGGTTGATGGGTTTGGGTCCATTTAAGTTTCGAACTAAATAGAACTTTGCTCTATATCCTTTTGGTTTGCATTACAAAAATCTTCGATATCGTTATAAAATATAACTTTACGATTAGCTAAATCTGCTAAAGCTTCCTTGGTACTATCAGGCTTTACACCACGCACACATGATAATATCAAATGAACACGATAACCGAGTCTAATTGCGTCTTTTGCTGTGTTGTAAACACAATAATCGGTTGCAAGTCCAACAAGAATAATATCAGTTATTTGTTTTTGTGATAACCACTTATGTAATCCGGTATTTTCATATGTGTTTGAAAATTCATCACCAAATGCGCTGTATGATTCAACGTTTGATTTAGTACCTTTTTGAAAAATTTTATCACGCTTCAGAATGATAAAATCTTTGTGAAAATTACAACCGGGTGTTTCACTAACACAATGAGTCGGCCATAAAGTTTGTTCAACAGTTAAAACTTTATTATCAGCCATTACTAAATCCAGTTTGAGTTCGGTTAATGGTGTTGAACCATGTGTGGAAGCAAAACTCATATGGTCCGGTGGATGGAAATCCTGAGAAATAAATGTTTCCATATAATCATACAGAATAAACCGGAGTTTATTAACCGGTCCAATAATGTCATTTGCATCATCAACTGCCAATGCACCTCCTCGAAGAAAATCATTTTGTGGATCAATCATTCCCATAGCGAATTTTGACTTTTTTATTTGCAAAGTGTTGACAAGTCTGTCGGTAGTAGGTCTTATTTTATGCTTTGTTTGTGTATTGCCCATTAGAAATTTTAAATTAATCTGGCCTTATTGGCTAATATTTTCAATTTTTTTAATCAAATTGTATTATTCATTAAAAAAATATTTATACGCGGGTATCTATAAGTCGGGCTGTTTCTGTTGTATCATCCGGTACAATTGAATTGGGATTAAAATTATTGGGATTATTTGAATTAGTTAGATTATTGGAATTAAGCGCATGTACCATTTTATAAATTTTGATTCTATACACTATAACTTCAAATATACCCAAGCAAACAATTATTGGAATTGCCAATAACCATAAGCTGTCATAAGGGGAGTTCTTAGACGCAATTGTTGGGGCTCCAGTTGGACCAGTTGAAACTTTCAAGTAAGTAATATTAGGTGTGGACACAATTGGGTTGCCAACAGTTAAATTGACCAATCCAGTAATATTTAACATAATTGCCCGAGTTATCATATGGGTATAAAATGCTCCAGAATTAACGGCAGAAATATAACTATTTGTTAACCCTGTATATAACTGGGTTGTGTTTGTGCTATATTGTCCAAATGATCCCGTTAAGGGTATTGATATTAAATTTAAAACTTGAGCATTATAATTACCTTGTGTCCCAGTTAAAAGTCTACGAGCTAAAATTTCTGTTTTAATCCAGCTTATGTGGTCAGTAGAAATACCCATTGTATACCCAATTGATTCTATTATCAAATTAATTACTGATCTATTTACCTCTGGTTTGTCCAGACCAGAAAGTATAAGCCCTGCATCAAAATTTAAAATTGGAATTTCCAATTGGTTAGAACGGGAAGTTGGACTAGGGCTAGGTTCTATACTTGGTTTTACGCTTGGTTTAACGGTTGGATTTGGTGTGTATGTGGGTAATTCAGATGGTTTTAAAGTGGGACTGGAACTTGGTCTTATAGACGGACAAGAAGTTGGATTAAAAAATTGAGGAATATGCGTGGGAATAGCACTTGGTCTAGCACTTGGCTGAGTTGTTTGAATTGGAACTGGCGATAGTGATGACGGGAGTGGTGATGGTGCTAGTGATGACGGGAGTGGGGGTGGTGAAGCAGATGGATGTTGTGTCGGCTTATGTGTTTCGTAATTTCCAGACCAAGTATATTCAGACAAAGACCATGACCACAAATTTGATAAACTTGGATTAATTCTTGAGTAATCAGACCAAGTAGAATAACATTGAGAACCACTAAATCTAGAAATAAACTGATTTGAATAATAACTGGATAAATCAGATAATTGTGCAGAATTAAAATTATTTGAATAACCTGGATAACTGGGCAAGTTGGACAATTGACCCGAATTAAAATTATTTGAATAACCTGGATAACTGGGCAAATTGGATAATTGGCCGGAATTAAAATTATTTGAATAACCTGGATAATTGGACAAATCAGATAATTGGCCGGAATTAAAATTATTTGAATAACCTGAATAACTGGGTAAATTGGATAATTGGGTAGAGTATTGTCTAGAGCCGGAAAATTGCCCAGGTTGAATTCCAGTTATGTCATTCATATCAACTAATTCTGTAATTAATTTACCTTTTGCAATTCCAATATAAAAAAGTATTGTAAACACAAGTTTTTTCATTACTATATTAAAATAATCCCATAAATTTATTTCTTATCAATTTTTGTTAGTTTTATCCAAAAGTATTTTCTTGTGCATAAGTTATATATAAAAAGCCATCTGGGTCTTTTTCATTTTCATAAATACTGGACATTAACATTGATGCAGATGGAATTGTTCCATTAATAAACAAAAACAATGCTGACTCTGGCGGTAGTTTTATTCTTTTTCTAATCACGTAAAGAAATTGTCCAATAGTTAGGTCACATGGAACTAAATATTTATTTTTATCAATGTCTGGAGCAGTTGATTTTCCTTGAGCTTTTTCACAAATAACTGGAATTCTATTAGGGTACTTAATTTTAATACGGGAAGATTCATTAGCTCTGTCTGCAAACGAAAACTTTTTATTAAAATTTTGTGTCATTATTATATCTAATATAAATTAGCTTTAGATAAAAAAATTGTTTTTTTGTTTAATTAAACTTGATTTTACTAATTTTATTTAATGGGTTTAGAACAGTCAAGACAGGAAAATTTACCTGATAACATTAGTACAAGCTTATTGGCCTATGCACAATACTGGTCTGCGGATTATTTAAGTAACTTTAAAACAAATAAATCAGAAAAATCACGTGCCACTTTATCTGAGAAAACATTAAATTTAGCAGGTGAACACATATGTAAGTTTTTAACTAAAACAAATCTCAGTCTAATAAAAATATTAGAACCATTTGCCGGAAACGGAGTTGCTAGCAAAATCATATATAATAACTTAGTTAGCAAATTTCCCGACGTTATAATTAAATCAACTGATGTCCAAGATTTAACAGAATATGTTGATGAGAATTCGCACCCAGTTGAATTTAACTTAAACTCGGTACAAACTGTGGAAAAATTTAAGTTTGGAGGATTTAATATTTTAATGATGATATCCCCACCTCCATTATATCCTATATTTGGAACTAAAAAATATGCAGGTTATGCAGATTTTTGGGCGTTAGAAAAGTTTTATGAAGTTTCAACGGGAAAATATTTTATTTTTATTGGTGAACTAGGAGCATCTGATGGTTCTGAAGGAATGTACAAATATTTACTTGGACCAGAATCCAAATGGAAATTAGAGTTACGAGTTATGTTATATAAAACAACTGATA
>JACCED010687913.1_pt1 | contig 17203 bp, 17 predicted proteins | sample 7455021 | NCBI WGS metagenome assembly JACCED01 (sample SAMN15323456, study PRJNA562643) | freshwater metagenome | isolation source: river surface water | place: USA:Blue River Watershed | collected 2017-08-19 | reverse complement strand
TTATATAAACATGCCCTCTAAAACTTCATCAAAATCCTCAAAATCATCAAAACAATCTAAAGGTTGTGTTGGTATTGTATCCGGTGGTGTACTTAAAGTAAGCACTATTCGAGTATTTCATTGTGAAGACAGTGATCCAACTGAAACAGCTCAAGAATTTCAACATCATTACGGTGATGCATTTGATATGAAATATGTTCTAGTTGATAGTCCATCTGATACTTTTGATAAATTTGTAGAAGCTCTTGATCAAAATGAACGTCTTGCTGATACTACACTCTTTAAAGTTCCAGTTAGCGATGCTACTAAAATTCTAAAAGAAGTATCTGAAGCAAAAGCTTGTAAAAGCTTTTCACTAAAGAAGAAAGAAAGCAAATCAAAGAAAGAAGATGAACATGCATCAGATGAAGAAGATGATGAAAAACCAGCAAAGAAATCTGATAAGAAATCTGCTTCTAAATCAAAGAAACAAGAAAGCGAAGATGAAGCTTCTGGTAATGAATCTGAAGAAGAAGATGAAAAACCAGCAAAGAAATCTTCTAAATCTAAGAAACAAGTTTCTGAGGATGAAGAAGAAGAAGAAGAAGAAAAACCAGTAAAGAAATCTGATAAGAAATCTGCTGCTAAATCTAAGAAACAAGAAAGTGAAGATGAAGCTTCTGGTAATGAATCAGATGATGAAGGCCAAAAACTTAAAAAGAAGGGTGCTAAATCATCAGATAAATCTGATAAGAAATCAAAATCTAAATCAAAATAAATATTTCTTTATAAATAGATTAATTATTTAACAATATTAATTAGTTAACTTTTATTTATGTTTATTTTTGAGTTCATTGTATTTTGTTAATATATTGGAATACATTTCTTTATATTTTTTATATTTAAGTCTATAATCTATAACACCTCCACTTTGAATAAGTTTATTTTTTTTAACTTTTTCATTAATAAATTTAACTATATCATTAACTGATCTTGGTCCATTATATTTAAAATAATCATCTTCTATCTTTATAAAAATACTTGGATATGATTTAATATAACCTAATTTTTCTTGAATAACTTTAGCTTCATTTGAATTATCTAATTCAGCACGTTCACAATCATAATATTTATATTCTGATTTCTTTTCTTTTAATTTATACCATACTGGCATAAATCGTTCACACCATCCACAACCATCCATATGAAATAAAAATAATTCTATTGTATTTGTTAAATTATTTAAATTAGTTTGTGATTTTTGGCTATTATCTTGAATAAATTTAACAACATCTTCATATGATCTATCTCCTTCATATTCTTTATATTTACCACCAACTTCTAAAAATATAGATGGATATGATGATATTTCTGTATTTAATTGTTGTTCTATTTGTTTAGCTTCTATTGAATTATTTTGATTAGAGCTTTCACATTCATATAATTTACATATATTCTTTTCTTTTAATTTATTCCATGTTGGCATAAATCTATCACACCATCCACAGCCATTCATATAAAAAAAACATAATTTTGCAGACATAATATAATAAAATATTATATATTATTTTTATTTATGCAATAATAAATGTGTTTAAAGATATTTAAATTTATATTATTATATAATAGTAAATGTGGAATATAATTGCTGGTGTAGTTGGTACTAGTATTTTAGGCGGTATAGGTTATTATTATTATAAAAATCGTTTAAATGATGAAGTAATTGAACTTTTATGTGTTGTCCATGATGGAGTTAAATGTATTAAATATCAATATAGAGGAGAAAAATATATTTATTTAACTGAACTTATGGATGAAGATATAGTTAAAATACAATCAGAAATAGATCCAGAAAATTCTGATAAAGATAAATTACCAGAAATAGATTATAAATATATTATATTGAGAATTAAAGAAAAAAATACTGAACAAGAACATGAAATTATACTAGATGATATGAAATTTATTTATGCATTAGTTGGTCCAGCAAATACATATTATTTTGCATTTGATACTAAATTTAATGAAAAACTTACAAAATTTATGACTTATTTATTTGAAACAGAAGAAGGTGCACTTACATATGGTAGAATGAGTACATTATTAAGCCCTGAAAAATATTTTAAACTTAAATCACATTTATCAAATATTAAACAAAGTGGAGAATATGATTTAGAATGGAAAATAGCATAAATAAAATTAGCTAAATATTAAACATTCATCACACAATAATTGATCATAATGATCACAATAACTTAATCCTTCATCAAAATAATTATTACATCTGTTACCGTAGAGTCCAAACTTAAGATCCCTAGGTGTCTTAAGTTTTGATCACGCACGCTAGCGAAAAGTACTTAATTTAAAGGCTTAAATTAAGCACTTTTCGGTACATATTTTATGAATGATATTAATAGTTATAATTTCTTCATTTTCATCATCATCCTTATCAGATATACTTACCATTAAAGAATAATTATCAGATTTGTTTATTACATTACATAATTCACTAATCTTTTTAGAAAGTATATCTTTTTTTTTATTTTCATTTATAAATGTTGAATATATTGTTTTATCATTGTACATAATTTGATCTATATTAATATTATATTCTTTATCTAATTTATTTATTAACCCTTGAATTGTAATATCTTTATATTCGATTGTTGTCCATATTGATATTTTTAATTCACCTATTTTCTTATATTTGCATTTAACTGGTTCAGAAGAACCCATAAATGACATTCCTAAACTTAGAAATGAATTTTTAAAGTTTTCAAGTTTATAATCTTTAAGAGAAACTAATTTATAAAGTTCAATAGCTACTAAACCAGAAACAATACTTGTAGTAGTAGCAAGAGCTGGAATAATTTTACCAGCAATACCCTTTGCTTCAAATTCTGATACAGTTTTAATTGAATAATTTGTTGCTCTTAGATTAGATAGACTTGTTATAAATTTAATATGACCATTTGTATCATCGTCTTTTTCAAATTCAATTTCATTAAATTTTATTGATGTTTTTGTAATAAAATTTATAATAATTTTTTTTATTTCTTCAGAATTTAAGCTATTCAATTCTTTTTCCTTATTTAATTTATCTTCTTCTTCCGTCAGAGCATTTTTATAATCACGTTTAATAAGTTCTGTATTAATAAGATCGTAACTATGCATATTTTCACGATTATAAATTTGGTCCATAATTTGAATATATGATTCAATATTAGAAACACAATCTTTATTTTCACTTGTAAAATTAAGAATCTTTGGAAATCGTTTTGTTCCAGACCAGAATTTCTCTCCTTCATCTGTAACGTGATCTTCAGGATATTGATTAATTAAATCATAGATTTTTTGACGAAAGTTTTCATTATAAAATGTTTTATACATATCATATGGCATTTCTTTAATATATTCCAAACTCATTTTAATGTCATTTAATTCATTTAGCATAGTTTTATTTAGTTTTTCTACAAGTTTTTCAGATGTAAGAGCTTTTAATTCGTTATAAGTTTTAAAAGGGATTACAAATAATGATTCAAATTGTTCACGAGCCCATTGTATACAATGAGCAATTTCGTATGGAAAGTTTTTAAGTGTGCATACCGGAATTGTATCTTCTGTTTTATCTGTTGTTGATTGATACGTTTCACTTAGATTTGGTAGGATAACTTGTGTATTACCTTTTAATCCAAGAGTTCCGGATTCAAGAAGTGGCTTACCATAACTAATAGCTTGATTATCCATATAGATTCGTGCATTAACATTATCTAATGCATTAACAATACAATCAATATTTTTATAAAAGGATTTATTAAATATATGTTCTGTTTCTATACCCATTTTATTTAGTTTATATTGAATATTAATATTTCGATTCATATTCTTTGCCTTTTTTGAAGCAATTTCTGCTTTTGATTTACCAATGTCTGAATTACGAAATAAGAATTGTCTTGATAGATTTGATTTCTCTATAGTGTCCATATCTGTAATAATTTGTTTACCTACACCCATCATTGAAAAATTTTTAAGATGTTCACATCCAATAGCACCAGAACCAACAATAAATACTTTATAATCATTTAATTTTTTTTGTAATTCATTACCAATAACCTTTACTTGATTTGTATATATTTTATTAGATTTATAATCAAAATCAAAGTTGGGTTCAACTATATTAGCACATTCATAATAAAGCCATTGCTTTATTGGTGTGTATTTATGTGATACACCAGAAATAACCATATTTGCTACAAGTCCACCAATAATAGAATTTACAGGTACTAACTGGCCTTCATAAGATTTAATAATTTTTTCTGTAAAACTATTTTTTTCTAATGTTTCTAATTTGTCTTCTAGAATAGCACAATTTATCTTATGTAATTTAGAAGGCATATCAAAATCAGCATAATCAATGAATACAAATTCTGGATCTTTAATTGATTCTTCGAGACATTTAAAATCAATTTTAACAGAATCTTTTACTTCAATATATTCTCCTAATTTTGAAATAGGAACAGTTGTTTCAAATTTATAATGAGATAAAATTTTTTTAATTACATAAACTTCATCTGAATTAATGAATTTAAATTTTGCTCCTACATCCATATCATGATATTTATCTGTAACACATACACAATTATCAGAATTGATAATATGTGCAGAACGTAATTTTTCACCATTTGGATCTGTTGTTATAAAATTACCAAAATCGCAGAATATATAACCCATAAAACCACGTGATGAAGTAAAAATACTTTTAATATTATTGTGATGACAATATTTATTTAATTCCTTGTAAAAAGAATTCCATTTAGTGTCGATAAATACTACAATATTAAATTTTGATAATAATTTAGTTGTAATTTCACCTGAATATTTTGTAATCTTAACATTTCCATTTAATTCTTGTAAACGACTACCAATAACTTCAGCTCTTTTTTTACCAAAATCTTTATAAGAAATATAATAATTATTATAATCTTTTTCTGAGATAGTATTTGTATCTGCTAGAGTAATTGACCCAACGCCACAGAGAATAATATTTTTACAAATTTCAATAGCAAGAGGATCTAAGTTAACAATAAGGACTCTTGAATTAACAATACTTGTCATAGTATCTTTACCAATAGCATAAAGCTGTCGTGAATATAGAGATTCATCAATTTGTGTAGACATATTATATTTTTTAATATCTAAATATTAATATAATTATATAAATAAATGATAAATCAACTTTTTTTATAATATATATATATATGGAACACAAATATAAACTATATGGTGGTTTATTTAATAATCATAATGAAATTTATGATGTAATTGATAAAATGAGAGGGAAAACTGATAAAAAGTTTGATTATGTTTGTTCCGATAATGCAATAGATAGTAATTATTTAGATCTAACATGTATAGAAGGTAAAATATTAAAATATATTTTTAAAATGGATATTAAAAATAATAAAACTGAGAATAAACCAATAGATAAAGAAGAATTAAATAAAAAATATTTAATTACATATTTAAATAAACTAAATGATAAATATACAGAAATAAAAAATAAAATATCATCATCTGGCGGTTTTACAATAAAAGGAAATATTACAACATTATCAACTAAGACTACAGGTCAAAAAATATTATTTATTCCTAAATTAATTTTAGAAATTGTAGTATGGATATTAATATTAGCATTTGGAGCTGTAATTGGCATAATCGTCGGAATATTCTGTTTTCTTATGACTTGTAAAGAAAGTAAAAGGGGTGGTGGAAATGAAAAAGAAGAAATAATAGAAAAAAAAATGAATGAATTAAATAGTAAAATAGATAAATTAATAAAAAAAATATCTCCAAAACATAGACCAGTAGTTGTTAAAATTTTTAGTGATATACAAATTATAAATACTAATATAATAAATAAATTAGAAAAAATAAATGATAAAATATCAATCAAAAATATATGTATTAATGGTCAGGGTATACCACGTAAACATAATAAATGTAAATCCAATGATTATAAATCAGAAAATGCCGATATAGATTTAAAATCTATTAAATTAATTTTTAAAAATGTAGATGTAAATATAGATATGAATGATAATGTTGATGTTGAAAAAATTAAAGATACAAATAAAGAAGAAAGTAATGAAATTGTAGTAGATAATGATACAGAAGATAATTTAAATAATTTAAATAATTAAAATATAAAAAAAATATATTAATTATTTATATATAAATGACGGACAGTATTTTTAAAAATCCTTTTGCAAAAGACTATAATGAAATATATACAATATTTAATAAATTAAGAGAAAAGAAGGATAATAAGTTTGATTATGAATGTTCTAATGGTTTTGGCGATGAACACAATTATTTAAATTTAAATTGTCAACAAGCAAAAATATTAAAATACATATTACAAATAAATTATAAAAATAAAAATACTAAAAATCTTATTGTAACAGAACTTTCTAATAAAAAAATAGATTTATTTATATTACGAGATATATTAACTGAAGTATTAAATCCATTAATACATATAATTAAAGATATTGAAGATAAAAATCCTAACATTAAGAAATTAGTAGAATCAATGCCAGAACAAAATAAATTAGAACAAAAACAAACCGGAGGAGGTAGAGGGAAAGTAAAAAATGAGGGGGCTCCTTTTTTAATTAAACTGATACTTGCACTCCCTAGTTTAGCATTTTTTGTAGGAAGTTTGTTAACTTGTTGTTTAGTTGGACCTTATTTAAAATATAAAGGTTATGAAAATATTGTTGATAAAATAATGACACCTTTTGATATATATACAAAAGCTGTTTTTGGACAAAAAGGAGGTAATCAAAAAATGAATTATGAACATATTCATATTATTTTAGTAGGTATATATGGTATTATTGAAGAAATTATAACTGAAATAGAAAGTAAAAAATTTGAATCTGGTGCAGAAAAAATATATGTTACAAATATATGTGTAAATGGTAAAGAAGTTAAAGAAAGAGATGCTACAATAATAAAACATGTAAAATGTAAAAGCAGTGATTATGAAAATATTAAAATAATTAAAGAAATATTTAAAAATTTAGATAAAAATATAGAAAAATTAGAAAATGCAAACCCAGATGTTTTTAATAATGTTGATAGTATAACAAAATATATAATAAATGATCAAAATAAACCCAAACCAGATGAACAACTAAAATTTGATGAAGATAATTGATAAAATTATAAAATATATAAATATATATAAATATCTTTTTTTGTGTTTATAATATTATATATAATATGCCAAAAGTTTTATTACTTCCAAGACCAGATCCAAATATACATCTTTCAAAATTAGGATATAGTACATCTAAAAAAGCTTCAGCTCGTCAACAATCATTAAAGAGAGCTTCTAAAAAATATGGTACATTACCAGTTTTAAAAAGAATTAATTTAATAAGAAATATTACATCCACAAAAACAAGTGAAAAAACAAAAAAAGTTCACAATGTGATGGGGAAAGATGTTGAATTTATGAAAAAATTATACAAAAGAGAAAAATCAACAATGTCTCGTCAAAAATCAAAGAAATCTTCAAAGAAGGGTTCTAAAAAAAATTCAAGAAAATAAAGTTAACTAATTAATAAATAATTATTAAATATTAATATTTTTCATACTATCTACTAAATTTTCTATTTCATTTGTTATAATAACATCTTCTGATTCATTATCAGCATCATATTCAGAATTATTATAAATATATTTATTTATATTATATTTATCATTATCAAAATAACAAAAATAATTTTCTTTAGTTTCATACAAATATCTTTCTCTAATATATTGATTTATTTCAGAGATATTTAGATAAAAATTTAGTTGTTCTAATTTATATAAATTTAATGCAAGATTGCGAAACCAATACCAATCTACATAATTTTTATAGGGGTGATATGACATATATCTAAGAATAAGAGACATATAATATATTATTAATATATTATTAAGTTAATCAATTAAGTTATTTATTTTTTTTCAATTTTTAATATATAAATAAATAATGAAAATAGATGATTTTTTACAAAAATTAGATCATGCATTTTTACCAGAAAAATATAGACAAAGATTACATAAGCCATTTTTAGGATCAAGACAAACTATTTATTTTGATGGATGGTCTCTTGTTCATTTAACAAATGGGTTAATTTTTGGTTATGTTTATATTAAAATGGACTTTAATATGACACATTATTATTGTATTTTATTAGTATTACACATTATGTGGGAAATATATCAAATTTATATTAAATCTTCAAATCCATACAGTCTAAAGGGTCCAAATTCATTAACAGATGGTTTAATAGATACATTATCTTTCATGTCTGGTGTATTTTTAGCTAAATATGCTTTTTATAAATAAAAGAAATAAACTAATAAAAAATTAAAAATATAATATATATATATATATATATATGATTGATTTTAATAAATTTTCAGTAAAAAAAACAACAGATATAAGTATTTATGTTCAATTTATTTCTTTAATTGCAAGTTCTGCTGGTATATTTTATAAATTACCAAAAGAACATTTAATTATAACAGATTTATTATATTTAGAAACAATTGTACAAATAATTGAATTAGGTTTTTATTTGGCTTTATTAAAAAAAATGTCTGAAACTGTAACTGGTATGGCAAAAACTAGATATTATGATTGGTTTATTACAACACCCACTATGTTATTATCAACAATAGTTTATTTTGAATATCTTTATAGATTAGAAACTAATGGTGCTCCTTTTAGACTTACTGATTTTATAAAAGAACATAAAAGAAATATAACATTTATAACTATTTCAAACTTTTTAATGTTAATGTCTGGTTATTTATATGAAATTGGTAAATTAGATAAAAAAAGAGCAACATTATTAGGATATATATTCTTTTTAGTAACTTTTGGATTTATTTATAATAATTATGCACAAAAATCAAAAATTGGTAAAAAATTCTTTGCCTTGTTTTTTGTGATATGGGGTTCGTATGGTATTGGATTTATATTATCAGATGTTGCTAAAAATAATGTAATTAACTTTTTAGACTTATTTGCTAAAAACTTTTTTGGTGTATTCTTATTCTACGAAGCATATAAGCTCAGAATACAATAATAAAAAGTAAATTAAGTAATTTAATATAATTTAATAATATCATCTAATAATAAGATGACATTATTGTTATTACCAAATCAATTATTTAAAAAACATAATTTTGAATTTGATGAGATTATATTATACGAACATCCTAAATTTTTTACAGAATATAATTATCATAAATCAAAATTAGTTTTTCATAGAGCTACAATGAAAAAATATTACGATGAAATGAAAAAAAAATATAAAATTAAATATGTTGAATATGATGATAAATTAACCTTTAAAAATGAATTAATAATATATGATCCTACTGACTTTGATATATTAAAAGAAATAAAATCTATGTGTAAAAAAAATAAAATAGAATTAACAATATTAGATACTAAATTATTTTTATTAAATCTAGATGAAATAAATGAATATTTAAATGATACAGAAAAACCATATTTTAATGCTACTTTTTATAAATGGATTAGAACTAAAAAAAATATTCTTGTAAATAACGGTGAACCATATGGAGGTAAATGGTCATATGATATTTTAAATAGATTACCTTTTAAACAAACATATAGTGAAAAACAGATTAAATTTATAAATAATGCATATATAAAAGAAGCTATTAAATATGTAGAAAGAAATTTTAAAGATAATATTGGAGAAATAAATATATTCTTACCAATAGATCATTCTGGAGCTCAGTTATGGTTTAATAAATTTTTAAAAGAAAGACTAAAAAATTTTGGTCCATATGAAGATGCAATATCTTCAGAAGTAATTCTTGGTTATCATTCTGGAATATCAGCATTATTAAATATTGGTTTATTAGATATAAATGATGTTATAGATAAAGCATTACATTTAAAAGGAAGAATAAAAACAGAATCACTCGAAGCATTTATTAGACAGATAATATCCTGGAGAGAATATGTTAGAATGCTTTATTTACAAGAACATTCAAAATTTAATAAAGATAATTTTCTAAAACATAATAATAGACTAAAAGAAATATGGTATACTGGAGATACAGGAATTAAACCAATTGATAATGTTATTAAAAAAGCATTAAATATTTCTTATGCACATCATATTGAAAGATTAATGGTATTAGGTAATTTTATGTTATTGATGCAGATAAAACCCAAAGATGTTTATAAATGGTTTATTGAAGTAGTATCAATTGATGCATATGAATGGGTTATGGAACCAAATGTTTATGGAATGAGTCAACATTCAGTTGGTCAATTAATGATGAATAGACCATATTATTCGTCTTCAAATTATATATTCAAAATGAGTAATTATAGAAAATCTAATGTTTTTGATAAGATTAGATTAAATAATGCAGAATATGATTGGTATGAGATTTGGGATGCATTATATTATAATTTTATAAATACTCATAAAATTTATCTAAAAAAAATATATGCTACTGCAAACTCTGTTTCACAATTTAATAAAAAATCAGAAACAGATAAAAATAAATTGATAAATCTTGCAAAATTATATATAGAAAAATATTAAAAATATATATAGAAAAATATTAAAAATATATATAGAAAAAATATTAAAAATATATATTTTTTATTAATAAATAATATATATATGTGTGTTAGTAAAAAAATAATCATCGTTGTTATAGTGATATTTTTATTAATATTATTTTTTAATAATAAAAAAGAACATTTGAAAAGTAGGGGTAAATCTTGTACTAGAGATTCGCAATGTAGAAGTAGAAGATGTAGAAGTAAAAGATGTACATAAAATATATTAATTATATATAATTGTTTTTAATATTTATTTCTTTTTAAAGATCATATATAATAATATTACTATTATTAAAAGCATTAATATATTTGTTAATTTTAATTTTGAACATGAAAAATGACATACATCTTTTGTTGATTTCATTGGTATTTTTTCATTTATTTCAGCAGTAGAAAAGTGTTCTCTATTAGGATACATTTATTATATATTATATAATATATAATAAATTAATAATGAGTAATAATAATTTAGATAAAAATATTAAATCAAAATTATTAGAATATCAAATAGAACATACAAATAATCTAATAAGAATCTTAAATAATAATAATACATGTCTTGATGCATCAGATACAGGAACAGGAAAAACTTATTCTGCTGTAGCAGCTTGTGCTCATTTACAATTAATTCCTATAATAATTTGTCCTAAATCTATTATATCAAATTGGAGAAGAATATGTGTTGATTTTAATGTGAAAAAATTTTATATATCAAATTATGAATTATTAAAAAGAGGTAGAATGTATGATTTAAAAGATAATAAAATTAATTCACATTTTATAAATATTATAAATAAAGATACAAAAAATGAAGATTATCTTTTTACATTTGACAATACAGATAAATATTTATTTATATTTGATGAAGTACATAGATGTTCAAATCTTGAATCAGATAATTGTCGTTTATTGATGGCTGCAAAAAATACAGGAATTAAAATGTTATTATTGAGTGCTACTATTGCCGATTTTCCAGAAAAATTTAAACCTTTCTTTTATGTATTAAACTTTATTAATCCAGATCAAGTAAAGAAAATGAATATAGATTATAGAAAATATATTAAAATAGTTACAAAATGGATAGAAAGAGATTATAAACCAATGGTTAGAATTCATAATATGTTATTTCCAGAAAGAGCTAGTAGAGTTAGAATAGATATATTAGGAGATTTATTTCCACAAACACAAATCAATGCAATTCCATATACAGTTGGTAAAAATAGAGAAAAACAAATAGAAGAAGAATATAAAAAATTGGCGATAGAATTAAAAGAAATTAAAAATAAAAAACAAAAAGATAAAGATAAAACAGGTATATTAAATCCATTAACTGCAACACTTAGAGCACAACAAAAAATAGAAATATTAAAAATACCAACATTTGTAGAATTAACAAACGATTTTCTGTATAATGGCTACAGTGTTGTAATATTTGTTAATTTTACTCAAACACTTAAAAGTCTTGCTGAAATGCTCAAAACAGAAAGTATAGTATATGGAGAACAAGATTATAATGATAGATTAAGAATAATAGAAGAATTTCAAGAAAATAAATCAAAAATAATAATTTTAAATATAAAAGCAGGAGGAATTGGTATATCATTACATGATATTAATGGGGGTCATCCGAGAGTATCTATAATATCTCCCCCTTGGAGTTCCTTAGATTTAGTACAAGCATTAGGTAGAATTCATAGAGCAGGCGGTAAAACAAAATCATTACAAAGAATAATTTATACTGCGAATACTATAGAAGAAAGAATTGCAGATAAATTGAAAGAAAAATTAAATAATATAAATTCGATTAATAATGGTGATTTAGATTTAACAAATATAGAATTTCAAAATAATTATAATAAATTATAAAATATATATTTATATTTTATATGGCTGCAGTTAATGCATTAGTATTTACTAGTATTAAAAATAATATACCGGTAGATCATCCAAGATTTACTGAATTAGCAAAAAGAGCAAATATAACAAGTCTTACTACTTCTGAAAAATTAACAAAAATAGATGATATTCTTAAAAATAGTACAATTAAAAGAGCATGTTGTTTAGCAAAATCTGGTCAAAAAGCAAATATGACACCTGATCAAAAAAATTATAAAATAAGAGTTAAAATACCAATACCAAAAGATTATACACCAGATGCTATTGAAAGAAAATTTGGTTATACTACAAAAGAAGTTTTAGTACCTGTAGAATATTGTTCAAAAGTATTACCATTATATGATACAAGTGGAACACAATCTTTATTAGGAGAATGTGATCCTTTTTATGGAACTTATTGTGAAAATATGAAATATTTATATAATTTAGAAAATAATGGTAGATTTACATCTACTGAATTTAATGAATATGCTGAAGAATGCTCTTGTCATGCAGATCTTCCTAAGGGAATACCACCTGGTATTTCTAGATCATGTTTATTAGACTTTTGTAGTTTAGATAATAAACCAACTGTTTATTTAGATTCTACATCAAGAGATAAACCTTGTGAAGGTACTTTTTGTAACGCAGTTACAAATATTGGTAATCAAAGTGCAAGTAATGGTGGTGAAATTGCTTTTTCAAATAAAGTAACACAAAATTGCGGGATGGGATCTGTAAATAATGATCAAACTAATACTGGAGTAGCTCAAGGTTCTACACAATCATCAACTGGAAGTCAAGCTGGAGTAACACCATCATCATCTTCAAAAACAACAACACCATCATCATCTTCAACAACACCATCATCATCTTCAACAACACCATCATCATCTTCAACAACACCATCATCATCTTCAACAACACCACAACCATCTAAAACAACAACAACACCTACTACAACACCACCACCTGCAACAAAGACAGATGCTTCTGGAAGTAAGACAGATGCTTCTGGAAGTAAGACAGATGCTTCTGGAAGTAAGACAGATGCTTCTGGAAGTAAGACAGTAGCCCCTACACCCCCACCAAAAAATAATAATATGTTATTAATTGGTGGAGCACTAGTATCTTGTTGTTGTATTGTTGTAATTGTTATTATAGTTATTATGTCTAAAAAGAAGAAAACAAATAAATAATTTAAACATTATATATAATTTTTATATTAAATTTATTTTAATATAAAAATATCTCATATTAAAATATATATAAATATTAATGGGAGCATCAAGTTCTGTATCTAGTACTATTAAAAATTACAATGTTAATAAAAGTGATCTTGAAGTTTTAAATAAACAGGTTAATGAATTCGTATCAAATTCAGTAACAACATCAGCTGCAAGTTGTGCAGCATCATCTAGTTCATATGTTGAAAATACAATGGGTGATATAAATGTGGTAGGGAAAAACAATAAAGCAAAATTGGGAATTGATACAGAGCAGGATACACAATTGAGTTTGCAGTGTATTCAACAATCAATCCAACAAACGAATGTAAGTAATGAAATGGCACAATCAATTATGAATAATTTAGCACAATCGGTTAGTAATGAAGCAGTAACAAAACTTATGCAAGAAGCAGAATCAAAAAATGAATTAGGTGCTGGTGCTCCACCATGGGGTTCTGCAAGTTCAGAAATTAATGTTAATGTAGAAACAACAAATATAACTGATACAAGTCGTAAATTATCAAATTTAATTTCTAATAGTGTTGCAAATAATGTTAGAAATGAAGATATTAAAGAATGTTTTATGAAACAAGCTCAAGCAGTCGCAAATAAAGTAGGAAACATTAATATAATTGGTGAAGGTAACGAATTAGAATTTAATATGTCATCTAAACAAATATCAAAAAGTTTTGCAACTTGTCAACAACTTACACAACAAACAGCTGCAGTTACAAATGCTATTGCTACAGCATTAGGTTTAGCAGTCGTTGATGATACTAAAACAAAAACTACAACCGAATCTACATCTAAAGCTAGTTCTAGTAACGTTGTTAAAGGTCTAGACAGTGTTGTTGCTGCATGGGGTCAAGCTTGGGCTGGTATTATAGGTGCAGCAGGTGGTCTTGTAGGTATGGGTATGTTTGGTGCAGTAGGTGCTGCATTATCTCCAAGTTCAAGTATATCATCTTGTATATGTTGTTGTGTATTAATTATGGTATTAATGAAGATGGGTAAAGGAGCAAGACAACAAAGTCAGGGTGCAGAAGGCGCTGAAGGTGCTGAAGGCGCATCAGGTTCTGATGCTGCAGGATCTGATGCTGCTGCGGGTGCTGAAGGTTCTCCAAGCTAATAATAATTTAAAAACTAATTAATTTATAAATTAATTATAAATTAATAAAAATAAATTTATTGTTGATCAGGTTGTTGACGTGATTGACGTGAACGACTTCCAACTGTTTGCCATTCTCCTTCGCCTTGTTGACGTGGTTGGCGTTGACCTTGTGGTCGTGATTCACGATGTACATGTGGTTGGCGTTGACCTTGTGGTCGTGATTCACGATGTTCGCGATGTTCGCGATGTTCGTGATGTTCACGTGGTTGACGTTGTTCACGTGGTTGACGTTGTTCACGTGGTTGACGTTGTTCACGTGGTTGACGTGGTTCACGTGGTTGACGTTGTTCACGTGGTTGTTCTTGATTTTCGGTTACAGCAAATTGAGTTCGTGTTTCTGTAACAAGTTTATTCCATTCACTTGAAAGTGTTTCAACATATGTCATAAAATCTTTTACACTTGTTTGAAGTTTTTGATAAGCTTCGAATTCTTCTGTTGAATTCTTATAACGTTGAACATTATTTGCATCACGTTGAAGAATAAAACGAAGACGGCTTGTAAGAACACGTACAAGTTGTCCAAATTGGGCATAATTATATGAAAGATTCTTATTTACACCACTTGGAATTGATCGATAAAGTGAACCAGTGTTACGGTTACCATTTAGATTAGCACCAAAGACTTGACGGTGAGTATCATTGCTAAATGATGTAAGAAATGTTTCTGAATATTTAGCATAAAGATCAGTACAAAGTTGTTTAAGACGTGGGTAAAGCACTTGTTGATATTCATTAGTTGGTTCTTGAAGACGTTCGCTCATTGAACGAAATCCAAGAACAATTTGTGATGCTGAACCCTTTGATACTTTGTATGTATCATTAAAGTGTCCACGAAGTGTATCGAGTGATACATCAGCAAAAGATACAGGGGTTGTTTGAGAAGTTTCAACATTTGTTGGTGCGTTTGTTGTTTGTTCAGTAGCCATTTTAATATGATTATTAAATATCTTTTTATTCTTAAATACTTTTTATATTAAAACATATTTAAATTTAAATTTTGTTTATATAATTATATTAATTAAATGAGCGTTATACTTTGTAATGATTGGGTTGTTACCACAGATAAAACTGTAATTTATTACGATACAACTGCTGAACCAGTTTTTAAAACTGGTAAAAAAAATGAAGAAGGAAAATTTGAACATGTTATCAGTTTTGCAAAAGATAAACCAATTGTAGCAACCCAAATTACAGGGTATCAATTTTGGTTTAAAACACCAAAGGTTCATTATGTAGTACTTCTTCCAATTGGTCGTGGTCTTAAAAAAGATAAAAAGAATGTACAACTTAAAGATGATGTTGAAATTATGCTTGGTCTTAAGGAAGGTAAACTATCAACAGAAGTTGATCCAGAACCAGTTGTTGAAACAACAACTGAAACACAAACAGAAACAGTAACTGAAACAACCACAGAACTAACTGAACAAAATCAATCAGTTGAAGACACACAATCACGATAAATAAATTTTTAAATTAAAAATATAAAATACAATTTATAAATATAAAATTATTTATAAATAAATCAAATTATTATATTATATTATATAAGTAAAACCTAATGGTTACAAAAACTAAAAACAAAAACAAACAAACAATTGTCGAGATTTCTGCTGATTATATTTATTTAGTTATTATTGGTGAAAAAAAAAATTTAAAAGAATTTTCAAAACAATTAGAATCATATTGTAATGATCCTAATAAAACTTTTATAATAACTAGATTAGATATACCATTATTATTTAGATATGATAGAATTAAAAAAAATTATAATAATATAAAACTAATTGATAATGGAACAGAATCAGCCCAATCATATGCTTTTGCACAAGAACAATTTATATTTCCAAAACAAAATAAAAAATTCATAGAAGAAGATACATCAATAAATCATATGTTGATGATGATTGATAATAATATATTAAGATTTCCAAAAATAGATTTAGTAGATGAGGATCCTGAACAAATGATTTTTGATTGGATCAAACAAAATTATGGTTCTGTTCCAGAACAATTAAAAAAAACAATAAAACCTCTTTCTTTAGTAGGATATGATAATGAAATATTAGTGTATAGTGCTAAAATTTGATTTTATATAAAATATGATAGGGTTATAATAATCCATCATATTTTTAATTCAAGAGTTTAAATAATATTATGTAAAAAATATAATATTATAACATATTATTATAATGAAAACATATTATAATTATGTAATATATCATAAAAAATGTCCAGATGGATTTACTGGATTTTATATATTACATCAAT
>JACCED010232867.1_pt1 | contig 17209 bp, 10 predicted proteins | sample 7455021 | NCBI WGS metagenome assembly JACCED01 (sample SAMN15323456, study PRJNA562643) | freshwater metagenome | isolation source: river surface water | place: USA:Blue River Watershed | collected 2017-08-19 | reverse complement strand
CGCGCGCGTGAGCGGCGAGCGGACGCATCCGCCCGGCGAGTGACGGGCACACTATATGTGTGCGCGGGAATTCCTCAGATCAGGAAACTGCAGTGGGCCGCATAGAGCGCGACACTGGCAGGAGGGGCGAGGCCGGCGGCGTGCGTGGTCGGCACGCGGAGGCTCAACGCCGGCTCCGCGAGGGGTGCGGAGCGGAAGCGAAGCAGGAAATCGTGGGAGACACGGGCGCGGGCCTTGGCGGCGACGGCGCGGTGTTCACAGGCGGGGAGACTCGGTGCGGTGCCGCGCGTGGACGACGCCGGGGCGGGCGCGCAATCGGTGGGCGGACACGGGCACGAGGTCCCGCAGCAGCAGCCCGCGGTTTCCGCGGAAGGCTGCTCGAGGGCCAGCACTGCCGGCGCGAAGGCGCAGGTCAGAGCGAGGACGAAGGCGAGCAGGCGGCGGAACATTACGGGGCGAACGGTAGGCGGAGCGGGGCGGGGGGCAAATGGGATTTTCGCGGGCGACAACGGGCGCGCGGGAAATCGCAGGAAATAGGAAAGGCGAAAGGCGGATGGAGCGAAGTGGTGGTCGGGGATCGGAAGGGAGAGTCAGGGGGTGAAGGCGGCGTCGTCGTCGGTCCAGAAGCGGCGGTCGGGGCCGGCGGAGCGGATCTCCATGCGGGTGGCGGATTCGGCGTGGTAGAAAAAGGGCGTGCCCCAGCGGTCACAGAGTTCGCCGTCGGCGTTGATGGCGGGGTGGCGGGGTGGGATGAGGGTGAGGCGGAGTTTGTTGGCGCCGGTGAGGGCGGCGGTGATTTCGGCGTTGGAGCCGGAGGGGTTGCCGTCGCGGGGGAAGTTGGTGCGGAAGGTGCCGATGAGGTCGGATACCAGGCGCAGGTCGGAGTGGATGTCGGTGCCGGGAGCGTTGAGGGGGAAATCGGGGAGCGGGGCGGGCGGCTCGGACGTGGTTTCGCGGCGTGGGGAGCCGGGAGCGGCGGAAGGAACGCCGGGCGCGCCGGAGGTTGCTCCGGCCGGAGACGGAGTGGAGTCGGGGCGGAGGAACCGGAAGGCGACGACTGCGAGCAGCAGGAGAACGATGGCGGCGACGATCCGGGTGCGGCGTGACATGGTGGGCAGGGGGAGGGATGGCGCGAAAGAGCGCGTGCGGAAAGAAAATGCTGGCGTCGGCAGGGCGTGAGCTGTCTGGTCCGGATCGCCCCGCCGTCCAGCAGCGTCGGGCTTCCAGCAGCCACCCCCCTTCTGCCGTTTTCCGCGGCTTTGCCATGCGTGCACGGACCGATTCCGTCCCGCCGGCCCCTGTCGATTTGTCGACGGCGTCCGAAAAGGCGGAGCGTCGCTATTGTGCGTTCATCAGCTACAGCCACGCGGATGCGGGTTGGGCGCGGTGGCTGATGCGGCGGTTGGAAGGGTATCGGGTGCCGGAGCGGTTCCACGGGCGGGCGGCGCCGATCGGTGTGGTGGGGCGGCGGATCGCGCCGGTGTTTCGTGATCGGGACGAACTGCCGACGACGAGCGATCTCGGGGAGACGATCCGGGCGGCGCTGCGGGCTTCCGCGACGCTGGTGGTGATCTGTTCACCGCGTTCGGCGCGTTCGCGGTGGGTGCAGGAGGAGATCGCGGCGTTCAAGCGGATGCACGGCGAGCGGCGGGTGTTTGCGTTCATCGTGGCGGGGGAGCCGAAGCACGCGGGGGCGGAGGACGATTGTTTCTCGCCGGCGCTGCGGGTGGAGGTGGACGCGGACGGGAGACTCTCGGAGCGGCCGGCGGAAGTGGTGGCGGCGGATGCGCGCGACGGGGGGGATGGGCCGCGGCTGGCGTTTGTGCGGTTGGTGGCGGGGCTGCTCGGGGTGGGGTTCGACGATCTGCGGCAGCGGGAGCTGGTGCGGCGGAACCGGCGGCTGACGCTGATCGCGGTCAGCTCGGCGGTCGGCATGGCGGTGACGCTCGGGCTGGCGGTGACGGCGTGGCGGGCGCGGAACGACGCGGAGAGGCGGCAGGATCAGGCGGAGGATGTGCTCGGGTTCATGGTGGGAGATTTCCGGGCGGATCTGGAAAAGGTGGGCCAGCTGGCGTTGCTCGAGAAGGTGGGGGACAAGGCGATGGCGTATTTCGATGCGCTGGAGGCGGCGGATCTCACGGACACGGCGCTGGCGCGGCAGGCGAAGACGTTGACGCAGATCGGCGAGGTGCGGCTGCTGCAGAAGGACGTGCGTTATGCGGAGGCGGCGCGGGCGTTCATGGGGGCTTACCGTCGAGCGGCGGAGTTGGTGGTGCGGCATCCGGGGAACAGCGCGATGCTGTTCGAGCGCGGGCAGGCGGAATTCTGGATTGCGAGTTTGTGGCTCAAGCAGAGCGACGTGGCGCGTGCGATCACGTGGTTGGAACGGTATCGGGAGACCAGTGTCGCGCTGGTGGCGCTGGAGCCCAGGAATCTCAAGTGGCAGGACGAGCTCGTGATGGCGTATCACAATCTCGCGGTGGTGGAGCTGCGGCGGGGGAATCCGGATGCGGCCGAAGCCGGCCTGCAGGCGGAGCGTCGGGCGCTGGAAGCGCTGGCGGCGGCAGAGCCCGGAGATCTCCAGCGGAAGTATCGGATCGCGGACAACGATTCCTGGCTGGGCAACGTGGCGCAGCAGAAAGGCGAGTATCGCAAGGCCGAAGCTTTTTTTGCGGCGCAGCAGCGCGGATTGGAGGCGTTGGTGGCGATCGAACCCGCCAATACGGCGTGGAGTTTCAAACTGGCGGATTGTCTGTTCTGGGTGACCGACGCGCACATCGCGTGCGGTGAGTTTGCCGGAGCGGCCCGGACCGTCGAAAGAGGCGAAGAGATTATCGGCAAGCTGCTCGAGCGGGAGCCCCGTAATCGGCGTTGGCTCAATACCCGGTCAGCCTTGCGGTTGAGGCGAGTTGCCCTTCTCGCCCGCACGGATGCACGGCAGGCCGAGGTTGTGGTGCAGAAACTTGGGGACGAGTTGGAGGCTCAAGTGCGGAGCGAGCCGGCAGACCGGGAGGCGAGAGCCCGCTTGCTGGCGGCATGGCGTTTGCGAGTGCGGCTCATGGTCGAGCGAAGGGCGGACGCGACGGAGCTGGCGGCCAAGGCCTACGAACTCGGCTCAAGTTTGGCGGCAGAGAAGCGCCTGACTGCGCGGGTGCGGGGAGAGTTGGCGCACGTGGCAATTCTGCTGGGGCGAACGGCGGCCCTGGTGGGAAAAACGGACGAGGCACGGAAGCATTGGGAGAGCGCGCTCGGTTGGACGCGGCGGGACGCGCAGGAGAACCATGAAGCGTTGCTGCTCGATCCGGCGGCGAGGGCGCACGCACTGCTCGGCGAAGCACCGCAGGCGGAGACGCTCATGCGACAGCTGCAGGGGCTCGGCTATGTGCCGCTCGAACCTTGGCCGACCGCCTCCGGAGAAAAGACTTTGTCTCAGCCCAAACCATAAAAACCAGCATCCTATGCCTGTAGATCCCACTCGACATATATCCGATCCGCAAAACGCCGGCGTCATCGAAGTGACCCTCACCGGTTCGCCGATCGATATTCTCTCGTCCACCGCCGCTGACCCCCAAAATCGCTGCACCGCGGCGAGTTTCGCCGTTCTCTACGGAGGGGAGCCTGGTCTGAGGGATCGAGGCAACGGCAACTTTGCCGTGAAGCAGGCCGGATACATCGACTTCGTTTTCAGTGATGTTTCGATCCGGCCGATCGGAATCGCGTTCAAGTATGGCGGCGAAGGTTCGCTCCCCAGCGTGCGGGCGGACTCAAATGTGCCGTTGGGCAAGATCGGGCTGTTCCCAGACGGAAAACATAACAACATCGGCTCCACGTTGCGCATCTACGACTCGTTTACGGACGACAGGAAGCGGGATCGGAAAGCGATCAAGTGGTCCTACTACATCTTCTTCCAGACTGCACTCGGGGCGGTGGGTGTGATTGATCCGCAGCTTGAGAACGATGCCGACGCTTGAAGCCGAGGCTCAGTAGCTGAACTGCGCGGCTTGCGAATAGAAAGTCGCGGCGCAAAAAAAAGAGACGGGCGCCGGGGGAGCCCGTCTCTTTTGGTGAATGCGAATCAGGCGGAGGCCTGAGCCTCAGATGAATCCGAGATTGGGCTTGGCGAAGCGGCCGATGTTGGGGAGGACGACGGGGAGGTCGGTGGCGCTGACGCCGAACCAGGAGGCGAGGGTGGCGGCGTATTCGTCGACGCTCGTGGTGGGGATCCAGCGGCCGAGACCGGTGTCGTCGGGGCCGTTGACGGTGAGGTTGGGCATGCGGCCGTAGATGTCGGTGCCCTTGACGGCGCCGCCGACGATGAAGGCGTGGCTGCCCCAGCCGTGGTCGGAACCGTCGCCGTTGGAGCGGTAGGTGCGGCCGAAGTCGGAGGCGGTGAAGAGGGTGACCTGGTTGGCGGCGCCGACTTCGTTCATGGCGGTGTTGAACGCCGCAACCGCTTGGGAAACCTGTTGGAGCAGATTGAAGTGGGTGTTGGCGGCGGGGTTGTTGACGTTGATCTGGGCGGCGTGCGTGTCCCAGCCGCCGAGCTGGACGAAGAAGACCTGGCGGCGGAGGCCGAGGTTGGTCGAGGCGGCGATGAGGCGCGCGACCATGCGGAGCTGGGAAGCAACGGGGGTCAGGGTCGTGCTGTTGGGTAGGGTGGGAAACGGGGTGCTGACTGCGGGTGCGACCGTGAGGATGGAGTTGAGCAGGTCGGCGCTGACGATGGCATCGCCGGACGCGGTGCCGAAGGCGGTCTCGATGAGGTTGGCCTGGCTCTGGGCAAAGATGTCCTTCTGCGCGCGGTAGCGGACGCCGTCGGTGTTGGTCGGGGTGAGGCTCGTGGTGGTGCCGGCGAGGGTGGTGGCGCCGCCGGTGTTGATCGCGTATTGCGCGATCTTGTTGCCGACCTGGAAGGTGTTTTTGCCGGCGATGCTGATGGACATCGAGATCTGGTCGCTCGTGTTCATCGAGCTGAGGAGATCGGCGATGCGGCCGCCCCAGCCGGTCTGCGTGGGTTTGTCGGGCACGCTGTGCTGCCACTGGACCTGCTGGTCGCTGTGGGAGAAGAGCTGCGGCGGCAGGGGCACGCTGCGGGCGGTGTATTGGGCCTTGGTGGTCGGGTAGACGAGGGTGCCGACGTTGGCGAGGAAGGCGGCGCGGCCGGAGTTGAACAGCTGGTGCAGCTCGGTCATCGCCGGGTGGAGGCCCCAGGAGCGGCCGTCGGCGGTCCGGGGAGTGAGCGGCAGGATGGTGTCGCGCGGGATGGCGAGGTTGGTGCGGGCCGTGGCGTAGGAGGCGTAGCCGTCGCCGGTGGGCACGATCATGTTGTTGGCGTCGTTGCCGCCGTTGAGGAAGAGGCAGACGAGGGCCTTGTAGTCGCCGGCGACGGCGCCGGCGCGGGAGGGCGTCTGCGGGCCGTTGGCGGGGCTGGCCGCGGCGGCCATGAGGCGGAGGCTGCCGAGGGTGGAGAGCAGGCCGGTGTAGCCGACGGCGGCGCAGCAGGCGGAGCCGATGAATTCGCGGCGCGTGGGGATGTCGGTGGTCTTGCGTGGCATGGCGGGAGGGCGCGAGGCGTTGAGGGGTGGAATTACTTCTGGACGGCGGCCGCGGGGCTCGTGAGGACGAGCAGGATCGCGGTGTTGACGCGGTCGAGGGTGGTGGCGGTGGTCGGGAGCCGGCCGAGGGCTTCGGTGATCCGCGTGCGGGTGGCGGTGGGCAGGGTGTTTGCCGTCATGACGAGGCTGAGCCGGTCGAGCAGGGCGGGGATATTCCCGATGAGTGCCTGCTCCGCACTGGTGTTGAGGGTGATCGTGTAGGGCCCGGGGGGCGTGGTGGGGACGGTGGCGATCACGAAGGTGCGGAGGAAGTTGGGCGCCATGATGGCGTAATTGTCGTCCGTGATCTCGAACTCGGGGACGACCAGACCGGCGGCGGCGAGGGGGCCGGGAAGCACATAGTCGGAGTGGTAGAAGTTGAACACCGTGGGCGAGCGGAGGGCGGCTTGGGCGAGGCTGCCCTGCACGCCGTCGAGGCGGGTATTGGAGAACATGTTGGGCGCGCGGTTGATCAGCTCCGCGGCGGCGGGGCGGGGGGTGCTGCCGGTGATGGGCACGCCGTCGACGGTGTGATGGTAGCCCATGAAGCGACCGCTGGCGGAGGAGGCGTTGAAGCTGCGGAGGAGCGCGCTGAGGCGGAGGACGGGCTCCTTGAGTTTGCCGAAGGACACATTGGCCGCGATGGCGGGCGAGCGGGCCTCATAATCCGTGAGGATGGCGCGCACGACGGCGCCGAGATCGCCGCGGGTGCCGGAGCCGTTGTTGCGGAATTTCTCGGCGACGCGGTAGACGTAGGCGGGGCTCGGGTTGCTGGTGACAAGGCGCTGGATCAGCAGCTTGGAGATGAACGACGGGGTGTTGGCGTGGTTGAACAGGGCATCGAGGGCCAAGCGCAGGTCGGCGACGCCGCCCTGGCCGGCGGGTATCGGCGTGGTCGATACGGGGCTGATGTTCTTCGCGCCGTCCTCGTGGAAGGCCGGGAAGAGCTGCATCGGGCTGTAGAAGTTGGAGCCGGCGGAGCGGAAGGCGGCCGGGTTGGTCGAGGGGTAGGCCCAGCCGGTGAAGACCTTGGCGAGCTCGGTGATGGTGGTCTGGTCGTAGGTGGGGCTGGGCAGACCGTCGGCGCCGAGGATGAGGGTGCCGTCGGGCTGCAGTTGCACGAGACCGATCGTGAACAGCTGCATGATCTCGCGGGCGTAGTTCTCATCGGGGGTGGTGAGCACGGCACCGGTCGAGTCGAACGTGGCCTTGCCGTTGCGGAGGTGGCTGAGGTATTCGCCCATGATCGGGCTGAGGGTCACATCCTCGAGCAGCTGGCGGAAATTGCCGAAAGCGTGGCGGCCGAGCATGTCGTAGTAGTTGGCGAGCGGCTCGGCGCGGCTGTCGTCACCGAGGCCCACATCCGAGACGACGAAGATCTGGCTGAGGGCGAAAGCGACGCGCTGGCGGAGCTGGTCGGGCGCGGTGAGGACGGTTTTCCACCAGGCGGCCTGGCGATTCGGCGGGTGGATGGCGTTCCAGTTGGTGAAGCTGCTGGAGCCGCCGAACTGCGTGCGGTCGGCGACGGTGGCGGTGCGGTGCGAGGTGAAGGCCATCGCCATCTGGGCATCGAGCCAGGCGTTGATGCTGCCGCCGGTGAGGGCATCGATTTCGGCCTTGGTGGGACCGAAGGTGGTCTGGGTGAGGAAGCGGGCGGCGTCGGTCGCGGTGACGTTGTTCAACGAAACGGCGGGCGGCGCGGGCGGCACGGTGAAGGTGCGGGAGCCGGCCCCTTGAATGAAGGTGCCGCGGACTTCGCCCTGCGGGTAGCGGGCGGTGTCGATGCCGACAAAGATGTTGCCGCTGCGGAGCGCGTCGCGGAGTTGCGCGCTGGTGTAGTTGCCGACGGGACTGAAGAGCCACTGGCCGGAACCGGTGGCGGAGAGCGGCAGGTTGAAGACGTAGTCGCCGCTCGGCCCGATGCGGAGGTGGGCCGAGGTGATGGCGGAGCTGAGGTTGGAGACGTTGAGGTTGACGGCGGCGAGGGAGCCATCGGCGCTCAGCAGCAGGGTGGCGGTGCCGGAGGCGGTGGAATTGGTGGCGGACGTCTCGGCGCGGACGCCGGCGACGTAGAGCGTGGCCGGGGCATCGGCGATCGTGACGGTGGCCGAGATGGAGCTGCCGAGAATATAGGTCGGGTTGGTGAGCAGGGTGACGACCACGGTGTCGTTACCGTCGGGCTGCAGGTCGGGATTGGGCAGCAGCGGCAGGGTAACGCTGCTGGCGCCGGCGGGGATCACGATCGTGCCCGGGAGCTGGACGTAGTCGGCGCCGTTGACGGCGGAGCCGCCGACGCCGTAGCGGACGGTGAGGGCTTCGAAGGTCGGTCCCGTGCGGGTGAAGACGTATTCGCCGTTCCTGCTGCCTGTTTCGTCGGCCTGGGCCTTGAGGGCGGCGACGGTGACAGTGGGCGGGGACGCGGGTGAGAGGTCGTAGACTTCAACGACGGCGATGCCGGTGGCGGTGCCGACGCCGTTGACCTCCACGGTGTAATTTCCGGGGGCGAGATCGAGGAGGAGGGCGGAGTCGTTGGAGTTGGCGGGGAAGGCGAAGGCGCCGGCCTGGGTAAACGCGCCGGCGAGGGTGGTGGCGGTGGTGGTCAGGGGGGGGACCGGGGTCGACCAGTTGTCGTTGGTCGCGACGATGCCGGTGGGCGCCGTGGTGCGGCGGAGCGTCATCGTGGGATTGGAGAGGGCGCCACCGACCCCGAGGGCGGAGAGGGCGGGGCCTGCGGCGCGGATGAGCAGCTTGCGGGTGCCGCCGCCGGGGGAGACGACAAAGCCGGGGGTGAGCGTGCCGGCGGCGCCGCCGACTTGGGCGCGGGTGGAGAGGTTGACGAAGCGCCCGGCGGGCGTGCCGACTTCGTAGACCTCGACGATGGCGAGGCCGGTGGTGTTGCCCACGCCGCTCACCTGGGCGGTGTAGCTGCCCGGCGCCAGGGTGGCCACGATGGCGGCGTCGCGCGAGCCGGCGGTCAGGGCGAAGGCGCCGACGGAGGTGAAGGCGGCAGCGTCGGCGGCGTTCCAGTTGTCGTTCCGGCCGGCCTCGCGGGTGGCCGAGTTGGGGCCATAGACCACGAGCGTCGGATCGGCGAGGGTGCCTTGGACGTTGAACGGCGCCGCGGCGAGGCGGGGGCCGACCGCGCGGATGATGACCTGCTTCGGCACGGTGCCGGAGATGTTGAAGCCGGCGGTGAGCACGTCTTCACCGGTGCCCACGCGGGCGAGGGTGGAGACGTTGGAGAGTCGCGGCTCCTGGGCGAGGAGCGAGCCTGCGGCGGCGCAGGCGAAGAGGACGAGCGAGGCGAAACGACGGCCGAACGGGCACGGGGATTTCATGGCGCAGCGAAAACGGACGGAAACGGACGGGTTGGAGTGAAGGTCCGAGGACCGGCGTAATGGTGAAAATTTATTCAGGCGTCGAGTATGTCCTGAGTGAAAATATCACGAAGTGGGAGGACGCTCCCGCCCGGGTCCGGGAAAGGCTGGGGCGGGGGCGGACGGGGAGGAGGAGCGTTTGGATCGGGCCGGAGACGTCGCGACGGCTCGGGTCGTTACGGATGAGGAAACATATAACGCCCCGCCGCCGGAGGGCGGCGCTTACCGCACGGAGCGCAGCTGCACGCTGTCGACGAGGCGGTCGGCCGCGACGATGTCGGTGGCGACGATCAGCTTGTCGCCCGGGGCGACGCGGCCGGCGCGCTGGAGGAGGGCGATGGCGTTCTCGATCGTCTGGTTGGGGTCGGAGGCGAGGGGCATCTGGAACGGCTCGACGGCGCGGAGGAGCCGGAGCTGGCGCAGAACCTCGACGGACGGGGTGATCGCGAGAATGGGCGAGTGGGACGGGCGGAGCAGGGCGAGGCCCTGGGCCATGAAGCCGTGCCGGGTGAAGGTGAGGAGTTTCGAGCCCGGGATCTCGTTGGCGAGGACGACGGCGGAGTTGAGCACCTTCATGCGCTCGCCGGTGAAGACGGCGCGGGGTTTCCAGCTGTCGTCGGCCTCGAGCTCGATGCGGCGGGAGATGGCGTCGAGCATCTGCACGCAGTCGAGCGGGTATTTGCCGATGGTCGTCTCGCCGGAGAGCATCACGCAGTCGGCGAGTTCATAGACGGCGTTGGCGACATCGGTGATCTCGGCGCGGGTGGGCACGGGCTGCGAGATCATGGATTCGAGCATGTGCGTGGCGACGATGACGGGCCGGCCCTGCGAGATGCAGGAGCGGACGGCGCGCCGCTGGATGACGGGCAGTTCCTCGAAGGGGCACTCGATGCCGAGGTCGCCGCGGGCGACCATGAGGGCGTCGCAGGCGTCGACGATCTCGGTGAGGTTGGTGATCGCGGATTGGTCCTCGATCTTGGCGATGATCCGCACCTTCGAGCGTTTCGCGGCGAGAAATTCGCGGAGCAGCTCGATGTCGCGCGCCTCGCGCACGAAGGAGAGGGCGAGGTAATCGATGCCCTCCTCGAGGCCGACGGTGGCGTCGCCGCGGTCCTTTTCGGTGAAAGACGGCAGGTTCACCTTCACGCCGGGGAGATTGATGTGGCGGCGGGATTTCAGCTCGCCGGGGATGAGGACGCGGCAGCGGATGCGCGCCTCGTTTTTCTCGAGGACTTCGAGGCGGAGGAGGCCGTTGTCGACGAGGACGGTGTCGCCCACCTTGATGTCGTTGACGAGGTCCTTGTAGTTCACGTCCACGGAGCGGACTTCCTCGCCGCCGCCGCGGCCGCCGGAGGCCTCGGGCTTCACGGTGAAGTCGAAGATCTCGCCGGCCTTGAGTTCGAGCGGCACGGAGACATCGCCGGTGCGGATCTCGGGGCCCTTGATGTCCATCATGATCGCGACCTCGCGGCCGACGCGCTGGCTGACGGCGCGGATGCGGCGGACGACGGTGCGGGTCCAGTCGTGCGTGGCGTGCGCCATGTTGAGGCGGACGATATCGGCCCCGGCGCGGATCAGCTTCTCGAGCATCTCCTCGGACTCGGACGCGGGTCCGAGGGTGATGATGATCTTGGTGCGGCGAAACGGAACGCGTGAACTCATCGAAGGCCCACTGGTGCAGGAAACGTGCGCGCGGTGCAAGGATCGGGGGTGATCGCGACGTGACATAACCTGCGCGGATTTTGCGCGCGCGGCGGAGAAGGTGGCGGCGCGGTGGCGGCGGCCGTTCTGCGCGGGGGGGCGGGCGAACAATTTCCGTGCGCGGTGGTTCCTTTCCGATACAAAGCGGGGCCCATGAGTGAAACAGCTGGGGTGGCCGCGGGGAAGCCGGCCCGCCCGATCCTGCCTCCGGGCTACGGGGCGCGCCGCGGGCTCAATTGGGCCGTGGTGGGCTTCATGTATACGAGCTTCTACATGTGCCGCTACAACCTCTCCATCGCCAACAAGGCGATGTCCGACGAGTTCGGACTCTCGAAGGAGAACATGGGCGACATCCTGGCGTCGTTTTTCTACGCCTATGCGTTCGGGCAGGTGTTGAACGGGCTTTTCACCGACCGGCTGGGCGGGAAGAAAGCGATGCTGATCGGCGCGGCGGGCACGATCGTGTCGAACCTCGTGTTCGGCGCGGCGTCGTTCATCGGCAACCTGTGGCTCTTCGCCCTGCTCTGGGGCATCAACGGCTACTCGCAGGCCTTCGGCGCACCGGGCTTCATCAAGCTCAACGCCTCATGGTTCAGCCAGAACGAGCGCGGCACCTTCGCCGGCGTGTTCGGCTTCATGATCAATCTCGGCCGCGTGGCGATCAACCAGCTCGGGCCGGCGCTGCTCGCGGGCTTCGTCTTCCTCGGCATGTGGCAGATTCCGCCGCAGCACTGGCGGATGCTGTTCTGGGTGCCCGCCGGCGTGGCGGCGGTGGTGGCGGTGCTGCTGGCGATCTTCGCCAAGGACACGCCGGAGGAAGCGGGTTTCCACCACGTCTACAAGGGCGAGGCCGACCACGACGACCGCAGCGTGCACGCCAACATGAAGGAGGTGTTCCTGCAGATCGTGACCAACCGGTATGTCTGGATCATGGCCGCCGCCTACTCGTGCACGGGCGCGGTGCGCCAGACGGTGGACCAGTGGTTCCCGCGCTACCTGCAGGATGTGCACAGGATCAACCTCGACTCGCCGCTCTTCCTTGTCGTGGGTTTCCTGATACCGTTCGTCGCCTCGGCCGGCTCGTTCATCTCCGGCGTGATCTCCGATCGACTCTTCGGCGGGCGGCGCGCGCCGGTGGCGGCCGGGATCTACTGCCTGGAGGTCGTCGTGATCCTCGCGGCCTCGCAGTTGTCCGGGGCGGTGCCCATCGCGATCGCGTTCGTGACCGTGGCGTTCACGGTCAACTCGACCCATTCGCTGCTCGGGCCCGCGGCGGCGATGGACATCGGCGGCCGCAAGGCCGCGGCCTTCGCCTCGGGTTGCATCAACTCGTTCCAATATCTCGGCGCCGGGCTTGCGATGCAGATGCTCGGCCGGCTGCTCGACCGCACGGGCTACACCTACTTTTTCTACTTCATGGTCCCGTGGGCGATCGTCGGCGCGATCCTGATGTTCAGCATGGCGGGCCAGCGCGACCTGCGGAAAAAGGCGAAGGCGGCCTGACGGCGGGGGAGTGTGCGGGTGTCAGGGTGCGGAGACGGCACGAGAAGTTTGCGTGGACGCCCGGACTTTGCGGTGTCGGTGGCGGGGGAGACGAGTGGGTGAAAGGGGGCCTGAGATTGTTGGTGGATTACAGGGGGAGGCCGAGGGAGTGGAGGAGCGTGGGGAGGACGATCTCGGCGTAGCCGGCGGCGTTGGGATGGACGCCGTCGGGGACGCGGCGCTTGAAGCCGGCTTCGCCTTCGGTGGCGAGGAGGCGTTCCCAGGCCGGGGCGTGATCGATGAGGCGCAGGCCGCGTGCGCGCGCGGCGGTGCGGTAGATATCCTGGTAGGTGCGCTGGTCGCGGCGGTGACTGGTGTGACCTTCGGGAATGCCGACCGCGGGGTGCATGACCTGGAGGATGACCTCGCACTGCGGCAGGGCGGAGGCGAGACGGTCGAGCATGCCGGCGACGTTGCCGCGGATGGTCTCGGGCGAGAGGCCGAAACGGGTGACGGCGTCGTTGATCGCGAACTCGATGAAGACGACGTCGGGACGGTGGGCGATGACGGCGGACTCGATGTGCTGCAGGCCCCAGCCGGAATGCTGGCCGCCGCGGGCGGAGTTGGTGAGGCGCACGAGGCCGGGGAAGCGGGCGTCGAGGCGTTCCTGGAGTTGGTTCACCCACGCGCCGCTGCGGGAGAGACTCGTGCCGTAGACGAGCACGTGCTGGGGGCGGCCGGCCATCAGCGCGGCGACGAAACGGGCAGGTGATTCGGCGCCGGGCGGCGGAGTAGGCCGCGGGGCGGATGGCTCGGGGGCGGTCGCCGCGGAGGCCGCCGCGACGCCGGCGCACCAGACAAGCGCGAGGCGGAGGAGCTGGCGGACGAGGTGCATCCGGAAACTCAATACGCCCACGTGTAGGTCAGCCGCAGCTCGCGGCCGCGGGCGAGGCGGAAGGTGTCCTGGAGGTAGAATTTGTCGCCGAGGTTCTGGGCGTTGAACATCACGGTGTGGGCGCCGAGCGTGCGGGTGCGCCACTGGTAGCCGAGGAAGGCGTTGTGGAGTGCGACCGACGGGTGGACCTGGCGGAAGCGCGTCGGGGAGCCGCGGTTGAAGAGGTAATCGCTCGTGTAGGAAGAGCTGGCGCCGAGGCGCACGCCCTTGAGCGGGCCGGTGCGGAAGACGTAGCGGGCGGCGACGTAGCCGTTGTAGTGGGGCGCCTTGGTGATGCGGTCGCGGGCGGCGGCGGGCTCGGTGACGACGGCGTCGAGTTTCGAGCCGCCGGCCTGGAGGAAGAACTCGCGGGTGACGTTCCAGCGCAGGTCGAGTTCGACGCCTTCGGACTCCTCCTGGCCGCCGAGGATGAACTGCGGCGTGCCGGGGAGGGCGGCGGAGGAGAAGTCGGGATTGGAGATGGCGACGTCGTTTTTCCGCAGCTGGAAAACGGAGGTGGTCCAGACGAGGGCGTCGTCGAGGAGCGTGCCTTTGAAACCGGTCTCGAGGCCGCGGGAGGTTTCGTTGGGCACGACGGCCTGGGTGCCGGCGTCGATCGAGACGGTGGGCTCGAAGCCGGTGCTGTGGTTGGCGAACCAGACGAGGGCATCGCCGCGGAGCTTGTAGTTCACGCCGAGGGTGTAGCTGAGGGCATCCTCGTCGGAGCCGCTGCCGTTGGTGATCGTGGTGACGGGCGTCTGGTTGTTGGCGGAGACGACGGCGGTGGCGGCGAGGGCGGTGAGTTTGCGGTTGTGCACGCGGTCGTAGCGGAGGCCGGCGAGGGTCGCGAGGCGGCCCTCGAGGAGGAACATGCGGTGGCTGGCGAAGGCGCCGGAGGTGTCGATCTTGCGGTCGGTGTCCTGGAAGACCTGCGTGATCGCGGCGTCGGGAATCTGCGGCCAGACGGGGTTGAACGGATTGATGACGTAGGTGGGGCGGCGGAGAATCGTGGCCGATTGGGCGACGGGCGGGGCGACGAACGTGGTGTTGCGCAGCGCGTAGAGGCTGAGGTCGGCGGCGAGGAGAAACGCGTGGCGGACGCGGCCGGTGGTGACCTGCCAGAGCACGTCGGCCTGCGCGAGGTGCGCGGACTCGTCCTGATTCTGGCGGAAGGCCTCGGCGGTCATAGTGCCGTTGGCGAGGAGGGCGACGCCGGAGCCGTAGCGGTATTGGTTTTCGGCGAAATCCTTGTCGTAGGTCTGGAGGTTGAGGCGGGCGACGAGGGCCGGGGAGAAGCGGTGTTCGACGAGGAGGTTGCCGCTCTCGAAATCGCGCGTGAGGAGATTGTGCGGCCCCATGACGTTGTAGCGGGCGAGGTCCCAGTAGATGCCGACGGAGCGGGTGGGCGACGGGATCTGCAGGATCGGGATGGTGTCGCCCTGGTTGGACGCGATCATCTGCCGTTCCCACGAGGCGGTGACGGAGGTGTTGGGCGAGACGAGCCAGGTGAGGCCGGCGGCGAAGACATCCTTCTCGTTGTAGAAATACCGGAGGTCGCTCTCCGTGTAGTCGTGGGCGTAGACGCCGTAGTAGAAGAGCTTGTCCTTCACGACCGGGCCGGTGGCGTCGGCGGTGTAGCGGCGGAAGCCGTAGTCGTCGCCGAAGGTGGCGGAGGCGGAGTAGTGCGGCGTGCGTTTGGCGCGCTTGGAGACGTAGTTGATGAGGCCGCCGGGGCTGGATTGTCCGTAAAGCGTGGATACGGGCCCGCGGACGACCTCGACGCGCTCGACGGTGGCGCGGTTGGGCGGATTGGCGCGGGAGAAGCCGTCGCGGAGGACGGGCGGGGTGAAGCCGCGGAGGGTGCGGCCGTTGTTGGCGCCGGTGTCCTCGGCGCCGGGAAACGCGCCGGCGATGTAGCGCAGCTGGTCGGCCATCTCGAACAGCTGGAAGTCGTTCATGAACTCGTTGGTGAGGACCTGGACGGAGTAGGGCGTCTCGGTGAGTTTCGCGCCGGTGCGGGTGCCGGCGGTGGACTCGGTGGCGAGGTAGCCGGTGCGGTCGCGCTCGGCGGCGACGTTGAACTCACGGAGGACGACGACTTCGTCGGCGGGAGTATCGGGGGCGGCCGGGGTCGCGGGCCGGGGCGCGGTGACCTGCGCCAGGGCGGTGGAGCTGACCGCGAGGGCGAGCGGGAGGCGAAGGAGGCGGAGCATGGGGTATGGGGTAAAGCGGGGTGAGGTGGGGCGTCACTCGCCGAGCCAGATCCAGCGGACGGTGTCGATGAGGACGGCGCCGTTGGCGCCGGTGTTGGTGTAGGTGACGGTGGCGGGCTGGCCGGCGGTGAAGCGGAACTCGCCGACGGGGGTGAAGGCGAACGGGGAGGATTTCTTTTTCTGGTCGAGCGTGACGTGGGCGGTGCCGTCGGCGTGGGCGATGGCGATGGGCGTGTTGGTGGCGCGGGTCGGACCGGTGGCGTAGGCGACGGCGACGCGGTAGCGGCCGGTGCGGGGCAGCGTGGTGGCGAACTCGGCGGAAGATTTGCCGTCGCCTTTGCCCTCGTCGAGCAGGCCGACGCGGCCGCGATACTCGATCTCGGGGCCGCGGGCGCGGACCCAGCGGCCGGTGGTGCGGGCCTGGAAGTAGTGCACCTCGCGGTTGAGCGATTCGCCTTCGAGCGCGACCTCGAACGTGGCGGGCAGGGCGGGGAGCCGGCCGCCGTCGCCGGCGAGGAGCATGAGCGTGTGGCGTCCGCCCTGGGTGAACGTGTGGCGCGCGCGGAGGCCGTCGGCCTGCACGGCGCCGCTGCCGTCGAAGTTCCACGCGAGCCGCGTGAGCGGGGTGCGGACATCGCGTTCGACGACCTCGAAGTCGATCGGCTGGCCGACGCGGAACGGCGGGGGCGTGACGGCGCGGATCTCGATCCAGGGGCGGTAGGGGGCCTTGAGCGGGATGCCGTCGGCGGTGAGTTTCGCCTGCAGCTTGGCGATGGGGACGTCCTGAACCGCGAGATCGCCGGCGAGCGCGAGATGCGCGGCGACGCCGGCGGCGTGTCCAATCATCATGAATACGGGCTCCATGCGGAGGCTGGAGTAGGCGACGTGCGAGGCGGAGACGGCGGCGACGACGAGGAGGTTTTTGACGCCGTGCGGCGTGATGGAGCGGTAGGGGATCTCGTAGGGATCGGCGGAGCCGTTGAAGTCGCCCTCCTGTTTCAGGCCGTGGGCGGTCTGGATGAGCTGGATGGGATGGGCATCGGTGTTGTAGCTGCCCATGCAGATGGTGTCGGGCTTGAAGCGCTCATACTGGACGTCGCGTTGGGTGAGGAAATAGCGGCCCTGCATGCGGCGCGCGACGCGGACGTAGACCTGCGGGGTGACGTGGCCGCTCTCGAGGTATTCGTCCTTCGGCAGGCCGTAGCGGCGGGCGTCGGCCTTGAAGTCCTCGGGCAGCTCGGGGTCGTGCTGGAGCATATACCAGAGGCTGAGCCAGTAGTCCTGCACGCGGGCGAGGATGCGCGCGCGCTGTTCGTAATCGCCCTCGGTGTAGCCGAACTGCGCCCCGGGGAAGTCGGCCTTGTTGGGGTCGAGTTTGCCGTTGATCTCGGCCCAGCGCCAGATGTCGGGAAACAGGGCGGCGAGGGTCTTGAGGCCGTGGGTGTTGACGGTGGCGATGTGATGGGCGTGGGCGTCGCGGAAGTAGTGCTTCGGCTTCGGGATCGGCACGCGGTTGGCGGGATCGTTGCAGAGGGTGCTGCGGACGTTGAAGGCCTGGACGCGGTGATCGCCGGAGCCGAGATACTCGGCGGGGCCCTCGGTGAGGCCGGCGAGGGGCTCGTGGTATTCGGCGCGGGCTTCGCGGCCGACGCGGTAGAGGACGCCGGCCTGGGCCATGAGGTCGCCCTCGTAGGTGCCATCGATGAAGAGGCGGGCGGTGTGGCGCGTCTCGGCGCCCGTCTCGTAGTGGCGGGTGACGATCGAGCGCACGAGGCCGGGCGCGGCGTCGACGGAGAAGAGTTGTTCCTTGGTGCGGAGCTCGACGCGGGCTTCGGCGAGCAGTTCGCGGAAAATGCGGAGGGCGATCCTGGGTTCGAAGTAGTAGCCGCGGTCGCAGGCTTTTACCTG
>JACCED011063899.1_pt1 | contig 17211 bp, 15 predicted proteins | sample 7455021 | NCBI WGS metagenome assembly JACCED01 (sample SAMN15323456, study PRJNA562643) | freshwater metagenome | isolation source: river surface water | place: USA:Blue River Watershed | collected 2017-08-19 | reverse complement strand
GAATGAGCCCGTCTTGGCGGCGATCACCGCCGCCGAGTAGGCCCCCACCATGTACATCGAACCATGGGCAAGGTTCAAGATGCCCATGATCCCGAAGATCAGGGTCAGGCCCGCAGCTAGGAGGTAAAGCGTTAAACCCAGCTGCAGGCCGTTGACGCCCTGCTCAATCAGCAGTTCAACCGACACAACTTACATCTTGCATTCTTGGGCGTAGGGGTCGCCCTCGTTGGTCAGGACCTTGGCACCGGTCTTGAGCGTGAGCTTGCCGTCGGCGCCCTTGACTGCGGAGATCTGGTACCAGTCATGGACCGGGTGCTGGTTGGGACCGAAGCGGAAGTTGCCTCGTGTGAGCTTGGCTTCCGCCTTGGCCATCGCGGCGCGGAAGCGCTCAGTGTCTTCGACCTTGCCACCCGTGGCGCGCATGGCCTCGGCGATCAGCTTGGCGGCGTCGTAGCCCTGGGCTGCATACGGCGTGGGTTCGCGCTTGTAGACGCGGCGGAAGCCCTCAACAAAGGCCTTGCTCGCCGCGTTGTCGAAGTCGGCGTTCCAGTGCGAGCTGGCAATCACGCCCACCGCGTCGTCGCCGACCGCAGAAAGAATGCGGGCCTCCAGGCCAGGCATCGGCACGACCAACGGAATGGTCGATTTGAGACCCGCCTGCGAGTACTGTTTGATGAAGGCAATGCCCGACCCGCCCGGGTGGAACTGATAGACCGCATCGGGCCGCAGCTGGCGAATGCGGGCCATCTCGGCGGCGAAGTCAGTGGAGTTGAGGTTGGTGTAGATCTCCTCGACCACTGCGCCCTTGTACTTGGTCTTGAAGCCGTTGAGCGCGTCCTTGCCGGCCTGGTAGTTGGGGGCCAGCAGCACCATGCGCTTGTAGCCCAGGTTCTGCGCCAGCGCGCCAGAGGCAGCGTGCAGCGAATCGTTTTGCCAGCTGGCCACGAAGTAGTTCTTGTGGCAGCCCTTGCCTGCGAAGTTGGAAGGCGCCGCGTTGGGGCTCACGAAGATGGCGTTGGCCGCCAGCAGATCGGGCACCACGGCGGCAGCCACGTTGGAGAAGATCAGGCCAGAAAAGAGCTTGATCTTGTCGCTTTGCAAGAACTTCTCGGCGATTTGCTTGCCGGCAGCGGGCTGCAGCTTGTCGTCTTCGACCACGACTTGAACGGCCACGCCACCGAGACGGCCCCGCTCCTCTTCGACGGCCAGCAAGAAGCCGTCACGCGCGTCTTCACCCAGGTAGCCGGCGGGGGTCGAGAGCGTGGTGATGAAGCCGATCTTCACCTGCGCCGCCGCGGGCAGCGCGGCCAGCATGCCGGCGCTGAAAACGGTGGCCATTGCCACCGGGCCGATCTGGCGGAGGCGACGGAGGGCTGCGCCGCATCGGCGGGTAAGCCCCACTGAAATCGCAGCGCCTGAAACTAGCGTGTCCATGATGGATCCTTTCACAACGTTGGTAAGTTCGACTATAGGTCAATCCGCGTCCAGCGGTATTGTGGTAACCCCCTGATTCCCCGCTGTTACGGGGCACCCTGCCCGGTCAATCCGGCACCACCGCAGTGGCCTCGATCTCGACTCGGGCCCTTTCCTCGACGAGGTCGGCTACCTGAACCAAGGCCATCGCCGGGTAGTGTCGGCCAATGACCTCCTGGTAGGCCGCCCCAAGTTCACGGCCCCGGAGCAGGTACTCCCGTTTGTCCTTGACATACCACGTCAATCGGACGATGTGCTGCGGCCCAGCCTGAGCGCAGGCCAGCGTTTCAACGATGTTCAGAAGGGTCTGGCGGCACTGACCGATGAAGTCATCGGTCTCGAACTTCCCCTGGCGATTCCAGCCGATCATCCCCGCGACATAGATCTGCCGACCACGAGCCTCAATCCCGTTGGCATATCCTTTGGGCGATACCCAGCCCTCAGGCTGCAGGACTCTCCACATGTCCGTCTCCTCTAGCTCATTTGGCGCAGCTTGAACCGCTGCAGTTTGCCGGTCTCAGTCCGCGGCAGGCTGGGAACAAAGTGAACGCGCCGCGGATATTTGAAGGGCGCAACGGTACGCTTGACAAAGTCTTGCAGAGCCGAGGCTTGCTCTGGTCCGGAGGGCTCTCCCGGTTTAAGGACAACATAGGCCACGACCACTTGGCCCCGCTCCTCGTCGGGCAACCCGATCACACCGCATTCGGAAACGGCTGGGTGCTGCAATAGTGCACTCTCGACCTCGGGCCCGGCGATGTTGTAGCCAGCGGAAATGATCATGTCGTCATTGCGTGCCAAGTATCGAAAGTATCCGTCAGCGTCCATAACAAAGGTATCACCCGGCAGGTTCCACCCGTCCTTGACGTAGTCCTCCTGCCGCGGGTCGTCGAGATAACGGCACCCCGTGGGACCTCGCACTGCAAGCCGCCCGGGCGTGCCAGCCGGGACAGGGCGCATGTCCTCGTCGACGATCTGGGCGACATAGCCAGGGATCACGGTCCCAATACAACCAGGACGCACCTTGGCGCCAGCACTGGCGATGTAGATATGAATGACCTCGGTACCACCGATTCCATCGGTGATCTCAATTCCGGTGCAGCTCCTCCAGAGCTGCCGGGTTGCGTCTGGCAGCGCCTCACCCGCGGAGACGGGATGGCGCAGGCTGCTCAGGTCAAACCTGGCCGCCTGCACTGCCATCTGGCGGTAGAAGGTCGGCGCCGTGTAGCACTGTGTGGCGCCAAAAGCCTCAATGGTCTGGAGAAGGCTTTCCGGAGTGTGTTTTTCCAGGAGGACGGAGGAGGCGCCATGTCGCAGGGGAAAGGTCAGCAGGCCCCCTAGGCCGAAAGTGAAGGCGATCGGCGGGGTTCCGCAGACCACGTCCTGCGGGCCCATTTCGAGGACGTGGCGGGGGAACAGGTCCGACATCACAAGGATATCCCGGTGAAAGTGCATGGTCCCCTTGGGCTTGCCGGTAGTACCACTGGTGAAGGCGATCAGGCAGACGTCGTCCCGGCTAGTGGGATACGGTTCGAAGGGGCCGGGGTGTGCCTGCATCAGCTGCCAAAGAGAGTCGCCCTGGTCGTTCCCGAAATGCATCACCTGGCGCAGGTTGGGGCTGTAGTGAGGGTGGCTTGGGTCCTGGCAGTGGCCCAACTCCTCGGCAAGGCTGTCAGCACAAAGCGCTGCCGACACCTGCGCCTTGTCGATGATTTGCTTGAGCTCGGCGGACCGCAGGAGAGGCATGGTAGGCACCAGTACCAGCCCAGCCTTCACGCCGGCCAGCCAACAGGCAGCCATCATGGGGCTGTTGGCTCCACGGAGCAGCAGCCGATTACCGCTGACGAGACCCATTTCTCGTGTGAGAACGTGACCGATCCTGTCGACACGGTCCTTCAGTTCAGCGAAGGTCCAACAGAAGTCGCCGAACTTATTGCGCCCGTAGAGCGCCCTCCGATCTCCGTTTCCTCGCCTCACATGCGCATCGACCAGTTCGCAGGCCGCGTTGAGTTGTTCAGGGTACTGGAGATCGGGGCTGTCAAAGAGAAACACCGGCCACTGAGAGTGGGGCGGAAGATGATCCCGCGCAAATGTATCAAGATGGAACGAAGGCGCCAGACGCTGCGTCATGAGGCTCTCCTCAGATCAGTTTTTGAGCATCTCTCGGGCAATGATCAGGCGCTGCACCTCGGTAGCGCCTTCGTAAATACGCAAGGCGCGGATCTCGCGGTACAGGGATTCGACGACCGAACCCTTGCGAACGCCCATTCCGCCATGCATCTGTACTGCGGCATCGATGATGCGCTGGGCACTCTCGGTGGCTGTCATCTTGGCCATGGCCGCCTCGCGGGTGATACGCCGACCTTGATCACGCAACCAGGCTGCGCGGTAGGTGAGGAGACGTGCTGCATCCAATTGCGTAGCCATGTCCGCCAGAGTGGACTGCGTCACCTGAAAGTCTGCCAGCGTTTGGCCAAACATTTTCCGCTGGCGAGCCCAGGCAATCGCCTCGTCGAAGGCGCGCTGCGCGAACCCCAGGGCAGCAGCAGCCACCGACGTGCGAAAGACATCCAGCGTCGCCATGGCAATCTTGAAGCCGGCTCCCTGCTCGCCCAGCCTCTGCGCTACTGGCACCCTCACTCGATTGAACCGAAGGCGGGCCAAAGGGTGGGGCGCAACAACATCGATCCGCTCGGCAACCTCAAGACCTGGCGCGGCGGCATCCACGATGAAGGCGCTGATGTCGTGGGTGCCGCGGAGAGTTTCGACCGAAACCGCAGAAGGGTCGGACGTGCGGGCGAAAACCACATAGAAGTCAGCGATACCGCCATTGGAAATCCAGGTTTTCTCGCCCTCAATGAGGTAGTGATCGCCATCACGCCGGGCCTGACACTGTATGCCCGCCACGTCAGAGCCAGCTTCGGCTTCACTGAGCGCAAAGGCTGCCACAGCCAAACCCTGGGCTACTCTGGGGAGGACCGACGCCTTCTGGGCTTCACTTCCAAAAAGGCTGACCGCTCCTGAGCCCAGACCCTGCATGGCAAAAGCGAAGTCGGCCAGTCCGTGGTGCCAGGCCAAGCCCTCGCGTATTAGGCAAATGCTTCGGGTTTCGATGCTGTCCTGCACCCCACCATATGGGATGCCAGCGATCGCGTAGCTCAACCATCCACTGCGTCCCAGGCTTCGGACGAGCCCGATACAGGTTTGGTCGATATGGGGATCATCATGTTTGACGTGTCCCAGATGCTGCAAACCCCACTCGTGCAGGGCGTCCCGCACCGCAAGATGACGCGGCTCAAAAAAAGGCAGCGTCATCGCGTCCCGCAGAGCGGTGGCTGGAGGGGATGAAGGCATCAGTCGCCTTTGAAATCGGGTTGGCGCTTGGCAACAAAGGCGTGGTAGGCACGATGGAAGTCGTTGGTCATCATGCAAATCGCCTGCGCCTGGGCCTCGGCCTCGATCGCCTCGTCAACACTCATGACCCACTCTTGCTGCAGCATTTTCTTGGTCATGGCGTTGGCAAAGGTGGGGCCGTCGGCCATCGCCTGAGCGCTGTGCTGTGCGTCTGCCAGCAACGTCTCGGGCGTACAGAGGCGGTTGAAAAAGCCCCAACGATCGGCCTCCTCACCGCCCAGTCCACGACCGGTATAGAGAAGTTCACTGGCCCGCCCCTGCCCGATGACACGTGGCAACAGCGCACAAGCGCCCATATCGCAGCCGGCCAGGCCGACCTTATTGAAAAGGAAGTACGTCTTGCTCCGCGCAGTACCAAAGCGCAGGTCGGAGCCAAGGGCGAGCATCGCACCGGCTCCCGCGCAGATCCCGTCGATCGCCGCGATGATGGGCTGCGGGCAGGCCCGCATGGCCTTGACCACGTCGCCGGTCATACGCGTGAAAGCGAGAAGGCCTGGCATATCTAATTTGGTGAGCGGGCCAATGATTTCGTGCACATCGCCGCCCGAGCAGAAGTTGCCGCCCTCCCCGCAAATCACGATCGCATGAACATCGTCGGCGCTGCCCATGGAACGAAACAGGTCGCGCAGCTCGGCGTAGGAGTCGAAGGTCAGGGGGTTCTTGCGCTCGGGCCGATTGAGTGACACGGTAGCCACGCCGCCCTGGCATTGGTAGCGTATGTGCTGCCCGTGGTAATTCGACATTGGCTGCCGGTGTCGTGGGAGCTGGTGGGCGGAACCGGGCAGGTATCGATGGTTCATAAAGCCTCCTGATCTAGATCGGTCTGTTGACGGTGAACAGCGGTCTTCAAGCTCCCCAGCAGCCGGTGCAACTGCGCTTGGTCTTGGTCACTAAGGCGGGAAAGCAAGTCCACGACCCACTGCTCGTGGACCTTGGCCATTTTTCGAAAGTTCTTTCGTCCAGCCGGAGTCAGCTTGACTTTGAACGACCTCCGGTCGCCGGGGTCATTGCTACGCTGGACCAGACCCTCTTGCTCGAGCTGACTGACGATGGCGGTGACATTGCCACCACTGAACATCATGCGGCGCGTGAGCTCGCCCATGGTCAGGCCGCGACGAGACCTGTCTAGTTGCGCCAGAAGGTCGAACCGCGAAAGGGTCACTTCGAACTGCTGCCGCAGGCGCTGCCTGATCGTGCCTTCGATCAACAAGGAGCAGGATAAAAGCCTCAGCCACAGGCGAAGGGACGCATGGTGTGCCTCGTGCGCGGGCATCTCGCGGTCGGGCCGGTCCGCGAGAGCGTGATCAGGGATCGGCTGCAAGGTCATCCAGCTAACTCCCCGCCGTCGATGGCCAGCGCTTGGCCGTTCACCGAGCGGCTTTCAGGCTGGCACAGCCACAGCACGGCTGCGGCCACCTCCTCTGGGGCAATCAGCCGATGCTGCGGGTTGCGTTTGGCAATCAGGGCTCGAGCATGGTCAGGGCTCTTGCCGGTATTGAGGACCAGCGAATCAACCGCCCGGGCGGCCAGGTCGGTGTCTGTGTACCCAGGACACACCGCGTTGACCGTAATCGCGCTTTTGGCGAGTTCGAGTGCCAGAGCTCGGGTTAGACCCACGACGCCGTGCTTGGCGGCCACATAGGCACTGACCTGGGGGTAGCCTTGCAAGCCTGCGGTACTCGCCACGTTGATGATGCGCGCTGGGTCCGCTTCGGTGCCGCTGGCGCGCAGAGACGGCAGTGCCGCGTGGATTACGTTGTAGGCGCCAGTCAGATTGACAGCAAGCATTTGGGCCCAGAGCTCGGGGCTGGTCTGATCAATCGGAGCGCCCTGGGCCTGCCCAGCGTTATTGACCAGTACATGCACCGGGCCCAGCGCTGCAATGGCAGACGCTGTTGCGCGATGAATTGCCTTGTAGTCGGTGACATCGGCGCGCTCGATCCGATGCTGCGTACCTCCTGGCAAACGCTTGGCCGTCGCCTCCAGAGCCGCCTCATCACGACCCAGCAGGGTGACCCGCATTCCTTTCAGCGCCAGTGCCTGCGCAATAGCCGCGCCGATTCCACGACTGGCACCGGTGACTACAGCGTGGCGTGCGGTTAGGGATGGCGCACTCATGGTGGGGTCGATGCGGCCATCGCGGCAGCCCGTAAAAAGTTGGCCTCAAGTTGGGACTTGCCCGACACATACTGCTGCGGCCAGTCAATAGGCCGGTAGCCAATGCGGGCGGCCTCCGTGAGCGTCCATGCCGGGTTGGCCAAGTGCGGGCGTGCAACCGCACACAGATCAGCGCGGCCGGCGGCAATGATGCTGTTGACGTGGTCCGCCTCACTGATCGCCCCAACGGCGATGGTCGCAATGCCCGCTTCCTGCCGGATCCGGTCGGCGAATGGCGTCTGATACATGCGGCCATAGGTTGGCTTCTGGTCTGGGCTGACCTGTCCTGAGGAGCAGTCGATCATGTCGACGCCGGCCGCCTTGAAGGCCTTGGCAACTTGGACAGCGTCAGCGGGCGTAATGCCTCCTTCGACCCAGTCGTGAGCAGAGATGCGGACGCTAATGGGCAGGCGGGCTGGCCAAGCCTCTCGTATCGCTCGAAACACCTCAAGGGGAAACCGTAGCCGATTACCCAGACTACCGCCGTATTCGTCCTTTCGCTGGTTGGTCAGTGGGGAGATGAAGGCTGAGAGCAGATAGCCGTGTGCGCAGTGCAATTCGAGCCAATCAAAACCAGCGCGGGCTGCACGCTGGGTACTGGCGACAAATTGCGAGATCAAACGGTCCATGTCGGAGCGGTTCATCGGTCGTGGCACCCGTCCGCCTGGTAGATAGGGCTGGGCCGAGGCGGACAGCAGAGGCCAGTTGCCCTCCGGCAAGGGCTGGTCCATGCCGGCATGGTCCCAGGGCGCATTCGTGCTTGCCTTGGGGCCGGCGTGTCCGATCTGCAAGCCAATCTTGGCGTCTGAATGCTGGCGTACCCAGTCGACGATCCGGGCGAAGGCCTGCTCCTGGATGTCATTCCACAAGCCAGGGCATCCCGGTGTGATTCGTCCCTCCGCGCAAGGCGCAGTCATTTCAACCATGACCAATCCGGCGCCGCCCATGGCGCGCGCTCCGAGGTGCACCAGATGGTAGTCACCGGGCACACCTTCTGCCGCGGAATACTGCGCCATGGGTGAGACCACCACACGGTTCTTCAGGGCGACGGATCGAACCAGGTAAGGCGTAAACATTGGCGGAACCCAGTGGGTAGCGGCCGCCTGAGCCTGGCTGGCGAACCATTTCTCATAACCCTCCAGCCACCCCTTGTCTCTCAGACGCAGGTTCTCGTGGCTGATACGCTGGCTTCGCGTGAGCATGGAGTACATGAACTGCTCAGGCTCAAGCTGGTCGCAGTAGCGTTGACCGCACACCTCGAACCACTCCATGGCATTCCAAGCGGCGTTCTGAATTTTGAGCGTCTCGATCCGACGCGCCTCCTGATAGGCCGCAAGGACCCTAGGAATATGGACTGGCTCATGGCCAAGAAGGTCAAATTGATGTGTCAGTTCGATAGCGTCTTCCAGCGCCAGCTTGGTACCCGAGCCGATAGCGAAGTGAGCCGTGTGAACAGAGTCACCCATCAAGACTACGTGGCTCCCGTTGGCGTTTTTCAGCCACCACTGCCCGCATACCACCCGCTGGAAGTTGAGCCAAGCTGATCCCCGTAGGTGCCGCGCATTGGTCATGAGGGGCGCACCTTGCAAGGTCTTGGCAAAAAGCGACTCGCAAAAAGCGACTGAATCGGCTTGGTCAAAGCGGTCCAGGCCGTGGGCCAACCATACAGACTCAGGGCATTCGACAATGAAGGTTGTGGTCTGCGCGTCGAACTTATAGATGTGGGCTTGGAACCAACCGTGCTCGGTCTTCTCAAATGCAAAGGTGAAGGCGTCGAACAGCCGTTGCGTTCCCAACCAGATATAGCGGTTGGGGCGGGTCACGATATCGGGTTGGAAAACGCGCTCATGGCGAGCCCGAATCCTGGAGTTGATGCCGTCGCTGGCAATGATCAGATCTGCGTCGGGGAACTCGTCATCAGACTCAACCTCGGCCTCAAACCGAAGTTTGACGCCAAGCGCCTCGCACCGCGCCTGAAGAATGTTCAATAGCCGCTTGCGACCAATGCCGACGAAGCCATGCCCGCCCGAACGGATCTTTTGGCCCTTGAACTGCAGTTCAATATCGTCCCAGTGGTTGAACGCCTGCTCGATTTCACTTGCGGTGGCCGGGTCCCAGTTCCGCATGTTGTCCATGGTGGCGTCTGAGAAGACGACCCCCCAGCCAAAAGTGTCATACGGAAGATTGCGTTCGACCACGGTGATGTCGTGCGCCGGGTGCCGGGCTTTCATCAACAGGCCGAAATACAACCCGGCGGGGCCTCCGCCGATGCAAACTATCTTGATAAATGCCTCCGGAAATTGCCAATATATTTCAAAGTTGAAATAAATATGGACGAAAACAAGGGGGGCGTCAATCGGTAACGCTACCGGTCCCTACTTCCCTGGTTCCAGATCGCTCAAACCAGCCAAGTTGGCCAGCGCCAGATCGGCAACCGTATTGCCAGTGCGCCCTGAAACGAGGGTTTTCTCGCCTGTTCGCGGATCGGGCTGTGGGACCCTGCTGGAGCCCACAATGAAGGCCTCGCTGGAGTGAGAGATAGGAGCACAAAAAGACCGGGGGGCGTCATCGCTTGACGCCCCCCGGCTGCTCCCACGAATCAGATAAGGGTCCGGCTCACTCGAGATTGACCATCACATTCTTCACGTAGGTGTATTCGAGCATCGACTGATAGCCCCGGACACGGCCATAACCGCTGCGCTTGATGCCGCCAAAAGGCACCTGCGCGCCACTGGTCCGGTACGTGTTGACCCAAACTTGCCCCGACTCCATACGCCTTGCCATCATGTGGGCACGGGCAATGTTGCCAGTCCAGATCCCGGAGGCCAAGCCGTATTCCGAGTCATTCGCCATGGCAACGGCGTGCTCCTCGTCATCGAAGCAAATGATGCTGAGAACAGGCCCGCTGCAGCGACGAGAAAATCCGCCGGGCCCAGATCCTGCTGGCACCGATCCGCCAGTGCCTCCACTGCCCCGGCATCGGACACGTCGCACTCGAAAAATCGCACCCGCTCGGGGCCAAACTCTCGCTCCAGTGCCAGTCCCCTGTCCTTATTCACATCGAGGGCCACCACCCTCTATCCGAGGGCGGCAAACTTGCGCACCGCCGCCTCCCCAATACCGCGGGCACCGCCGGTCACCACCGCTACGGGCTTGTCATTCATCTGCGGGTTGGACACTGATCGCTCCTGAATATTGAAGAAACAAAAGACCGATAGTTTGCGGGCCGACGCATACCCTGGGTCAGGGCACTATTGTCCACCCCAGCGAGGCTGCCACTACACAGGGAGCAGATCCAACGCAGTTCTAAGCATCGAGATCGATCGCTCGGTAATGGTATTGTTGGTGACGAATGGACAAGCGCCACTTTCTTTGTAATTCAATCGGCGCTGGCCTGGGACTCGGCCTGGGCGCAATCGGTATTCCCGCTCGCGCGCAAGACAAATGGGGCGAATCCCAGGGCTACCCCATCGGCTGGGGGCCGCCTGGCGCGCAGCAGAAGTGGGAGGGCTACACCGAGTACCACGTGGGCAATTTCTCGGGCGGCCTGGAGTCCATGTTTGCGCACCAGCGGGTCCGGGCAGGCGTTGCGGTGTCACCATTGCGAAGTGCGGCCCGGTCGCTGCGCGCAGGGCCGTTCAGGAGCGCCTCCGATTACGCTGCCAGATTCAACCGGCCGGGCCTGCTGATCGCCCGCGGCGATGAGATCTGGCACGAGGAGTACCGGTTCCGCCGCAGCGCCGACATGCGTTTTTTTGGCTGGTCCATGACCAAGAGCGTGGTGGGCTTGCTGACCGGCATCGCGCTGGAGCAAAAGAAGATCGCTTCCCTCGACGACAGGCTGGACCAGTACCTGCCAGGCCTGCAGGGCCATGTATTTGCCGACATCACTCTGCGCAACATCCTCAATATGGCCAGCGGGATCAATATTTGCGAGTCCTTCTGTAGCCCCAACAACGGCTTTGAGCGCTACGGCTTCTCCCAGATCGGTTACTCCCCCCGGCGTGGCCAGGGCACGGACCAGATCAGGGGCGTGATGGACTTCCGCTGGGGTCGTAGCGACACCCAGGGGCAGAAGTTCAACTACACCGACCTGAACCCGGTGCTGGTGGGCTGGGTGCTGGAGACGGTGTATCAGCAGCCTCTGCACCTCATTGCACAGGAGCAGCTATGGCAGCCCTTGGGCGCGCAGGCGGACGCCACCTGGCTGACCGACGCGAAGGGCTTTGCCTTTGCCGGCGCAGGTTTTTCCGCCACCTTGCGTGACTGGGCGCGGCTGGCGTTGATGGTGGCCCAGGACGGCCGCTGGAATGGCCAGCAACTGGTGCCAGCCGCCTGGATCGCAGAAACCGCGCGCCACGGCGAGAAGGACCAGGCCTCCCGATTCAACGTCGCCCGGCCCGGACGCGCTTACCGAAACTTCTTCTGGCACCACAGCGCCGACGGCCGCATGCTGCGCATGGCGGGCGCCCATTCCCAAAACGCTCTGATCGACCGAAAGACGGGCACGGTGCTGGTGCAGGCGGGGCTGGGCCCGGAAGACGGCGGGGACGAGGAAATGTCGGCCCTGTTCCGGGCAGCCTGTGCGCTTTGAGCCCCGGATAATGACGACCTGACCATGAGCCACTGCGTGACTGATTCCGACCAGCCCGATGCCGCCGCCGACCTGCCCCTGGCAGGTATTCGGGTGGTGGAGTTCACCCACATGGTCATGGGCCCCACCTGCGGGATGATCCTGGCCGACCTCGGCGCAGAGGTCATCAAGGTCGAGCCCCTGACAGGGGACAACACCCGCCGGCTGCTGGGCTCGGGCGCCGGCTTTTATGGCGTTTTCAACCGCAACAAGAAAAGCCTGGCGGTCGATGTGAAGACTGCGCAGGGACGCGAAATCGTGCTGCGCCTGGTGGCTAGCGCCGACGTGTTCGGCGAAAACTTCAAGGGCGGCACGCTCGCTAAGCTTGGCTTTGGCTACCCGGCGCTTTCCAAGCTGAACCCGCGCCTCATCTACGTGAGCCACAAGGGCTTTTTGCCTGGCCCCTACGAGCACCGCACCGCGCTTGACGAGGTGGTGCAGATGATGGGGGGCCTGGCCTACATGACCGGGCCCGAGGGCCGGCCCCTGCGCGCGGGCAGCAGCGTCAACGACATCATGGGCGGCATGTTCGGCGCCATCGGCGTGCTGGCCGCCCTGTCGCAGCGCGAGAAGACCGGCCGCGGCCGCGAAGTGCAGAGCGGCCTGTTCGAGAACAACGTGATGCTGGTCGCCCAGCACATGATGCAGTTCGCCGTCACTGGCATGGCGGCAGCGCCCATGCCCAGTCGCATCAGCGCCTGGGGGGTGTATGACGTGTTCACGGTCAAAGACGGGGAGCAGATCTTCCTGGCCGCAGTGAGCGACACCCAGTGGGCGATCCTGTGCGAGGAGTTCGGATTTGCCGACCTGAAGGCCGATGCCCGGCTGGGGAGCAACAACGCCCGGGTGCTGGCCCGCGAGTGGCTGATTGCGCTGCTGCGCGATCGCTTTGAATCGTTCACTGCTCGCGAATTGAGCCAGCGCTTCGAGCGGGTGGGCCTGCCCTATGCGCCCATCACCCAGCCCCACGAGTTGTTTGACGACCCGCACCTGCTGGCGACCGGTGGTTTGGCACCCACCACGCTACCGGCTGACGGAAGTGGCGCGGGCCGGGTCATTCAGACCCGTTCACCCCTGCTGCCCATTGCACTGGACGGCAAGCGCTTGGCCTTGCGGCGCAACCCGCCGGCATTGGGTGCCGACACCCTGGAACTGCTGCAATCCGTCGGCTATGACGCGGCGACCATCACCCGGCTGTGCGAAGAAGGCATCGTGGGTATGCCGGACGGAGTTACTGAAGAAGGCGCCTCCACCACCGACCAGGCCTGAGGCGCTACCTCTGGCGGGCATCTCGGGATGCACTTGCGGGTACATCTACGGATACATCTGCGGGCAGTTCCAGGGGGGCACGGCGACTCGCCGAGCCAATGGAGGACCTAGACTGGGTTGGCGTCGTCGTTTGGATACGTATCGGCCATTCGCAAGCGGTGCCGGAGCGCCCACCCCACCAACACGCCGAAGGCCGCCAACACCTGCATCGACGCGCGCAGGCCAATGACATCGGCAAGGGCGCCAAAGAACGCCGCACCCATGGCGCTGCCCGCCATGCCCGCCATGTACATGAGAGCCATGCCGCGGGCCCGCAGGCCGTCAGGGAGTGCCATTTGCGCACAGGTGCTCATTGTGTTGGCGGCGGTCATCCACGCCATGCCCACGAGGAACATCGCAGGCGCGACCAGCCAAGGGCTCTGAGCGAGCGAGATCACAAGCGCGCACAGACCCATGACCAGCATGCTCGCCGTGGACATGCCCTGGAAGCCGAGCCGCCTTCGCACCAGCGGCATCACCAGGCCCACGCTGACCGCTCCCGCCCCCATGCAGGCGAACAGAAAGGAATAGACCTCGGGACCGCCCTGCAGGTCACGGGCAACCGATGGCAGCAGCCCCATGAGCGCCGTGGCTATGGAGAAAAAGAGGAAGGCGCGCCACAGGATGGCCTTCAGCCGTAAGCTCCCGCGAACATGCTGTACACCCGCCGCCATAGACCGAAGCCACGGCAGCGACGGCGCCTGCGCAGGCGGCTGCTGGTAGCCGGAGCGCGCCATCAAGCCAGCCGCCGCGAGGGATAGCAGAGCGCAAAACGCAAACACCGCCATCCCGCCCCAGACGGCAATCATGGCGCCCGCGAGCAAGGGTCCGGCCAAGCGTGCGGCATTGGCCCCGATGCCGTTGAGAGAGATGGCTTGCAGCAATTGCCCGCGCGGAACCACCTCCGGCAGCAGCGCAGCCATCGTGGGCCAGCGAATTGCGGTGGCCAGGCTGGAACCGAAGACCAGCACCAGCAGCAGAACAGGGTTGATGGCTTCGGCCCAGACCAAGGCTGCGGTAAGCGCCAAAACGGACGTTGCCCAGACCTGCGCAAAAAGGAAAGCATTGCCCCGGTTCACCCGGTCGGCCAAGGCACCGGCGGGTAGCACCAGCAGGAAGACCGGCAGTGTGGTGGCGGTCTGGATCATGGCCACCATGAACTTGCTGTCGGTCAGCGACGTCATGAGCCACGCAGCGGCCAGGTCGGCCATCCAGATGCACAGATTGGAAATCACCCAACTGCCCCAGAGGGCGGCAAAGGTCCAATGGCGCAGGGGCGACCAGATAGCGGCGCGGTCGTCATCGGACATCGCGGCAGTATGCCCGGCCGGGCTGCGCTGCACCCTCAAGGGTGGTCCCGCGAGCGACTCCAAGCGCGCAGGAAATCGGCCATTCGCCCACTGGCGCCTGAAACCTCCGTCTCCGGCAACAGCAGCCCCAGGGGCTCATAAGGCAAGGGCTGGGGCAGCTTCAAAGCTACCAGAGCGCCACTGGCGCAGGCGTGGGCGAGAACCGACGCCGGGACCAAGGTGAGCAAGTCCTGCTGCTGCAGCATGGCCCAAGTCATGGCGGAAACGCGCGTGATCAGCGGGCTCACCGTCATTCGAAGGCCGTGTTCCTGGGCCAAGGCCTCCAATCGGTGGCGCGCCAGCGCGTCGACCGGCGGAACCAGCCAGACTTGGTCTTGCAGGTCTGGCCAACGCAGGCGTCGCTTAAGTGCCAAGGGATGCTTCGGACCGCAGACGACGGCAAAGGTGTCGGCCTGAAGTGGCTCAAACCGCCAGCCCTGGGGCGGCACCGAGCTCTGGCGCCCCAGCCCGAGATCGAGTTCCTGGCGGCCCACAGCGGCGAGTTGGTCGGCCCACTCGCTTTCCCGTAACTGCACTTGGATGCCGGGGTGACGGCCGTGAAACTTCGGTAGCGCCTGCAGCAGAAGGCCATTGATGGCCGCGGTGCTCGCACCCACCCGCACCACGCCCTGTCCTGGTGCGGAGCGGTCCGCTACCGCCTCGGCGGCAGCGTCGATGCCGCGAAGCGACTGACGCACCATGGGCATGAGGTCACGGCATACCTCGGTGGGTAGCACACCGCGGGCATGCCGATGAAACAGGGGCGTAGAAAGCCACCCCTCCAGGTCTGCCAGCAAGCGGGTCACCGCCGGCTGGGTGAGCCCCATGGCGCGGGCGGCGCGTTGCACGCTGCCCAATTCGACCAGCATGGCCAGCGCCTGCAGGTGGCGAAAGCGTGCCTTGAGGAGCAGTCGGGTACGCAGCACCAGTGCCGAGGTCGACATATGTGAATTTGTAATGGATAGTCTGCTTATTTTATTGGCTGTTTATGGCTTGTCTGACCACAATCCTCACGAGAAAAACCATTTGAGGAGACACGCATGCACCCCCTGATGCAACGACGCCAATTGCTCGCAAGCGCTGCTGCCCTGGCCACCAGCCCCATGGCTGCCTGGGCTCAGGCATACCCCAGCCGAACGGTGAAGATCGTCGTCGGCTCTGCCCCCGGTGGGCCCACCGACTTCACCGCACGTGTGGCTGCAGACCAACTCTCGCAGCTGACCGGCGGAAGCTTCGTGGTGGAGAACAAGCCTGGTGCCAGTGGCATGCCAGCGGCCGAACAGGTGGCTCGCGCCACGCCCGATGGCCATTCGCTGCTGGTGTCGGGGGCTACAGCCATCACCGTCGTTTCGCACATGGGTGCCAAGATGAACTACGACCCGATGAGGCAGCTGGCGCCCGTCACCCTGCTGGGCGCCGGCGCCTATGTATTGGCGGTACACCCCTCGGTGCCGGCGCGTAACCTGCGGGAGCTGATCGCATTGGCGAAGGCCAAGCCGGACGGCATGGCCTACGCCACCGGCAGCATCGGCTCGGGCAGCCACCTGTGCACCGAGCTGTTCTGCCGCCAGGCCGGCATCAAGATGACGCACATTCCCTACAAGGGCGACGCCCAGGGCTTTACCGACCTCATGGCAGGTCAGGTACAAATGCACTTCGTCGCACCCAACGTAGCCCTGGCAGCGGCTAAGGACGGCCGCGTGCGCGTCATCGCGGTGACCTCGGCCGAGCGCCTGCCCCTCTTTCCCGACGTGGCGACCATGGGCGAAGACCTCAAGGACTTTGAATACCTCGGTTGGGTGGGCCTGTTCGCCACAGGCGGTACTCCGCCCTCCGTACTCGACGCCCTGGCGGGCGAGTGGAAGAAGGCCCGCGCCGGCGCCCAGGTGAAGGAGAAGCTGGGCGGCCTGGGCATGATGGCGCCCGATCGTCTGACCGACCGCGCGGCTGCCACCCGCTTCGTGCAGCAAGACAACCAGCGAATGGGCGATCTGATTCGTGCGCTGGGTTTGACCATGAGCAGCTGACCCCGATGGGAGCCACGGACAGAATGGCCGGCCTCCGTCTTGAAGACCTCACGCTACAGGCATGGCATTTGTCCAACGGGGTGGAGTTACACACCGTACGGGGCGGACAAGGCGCGCCGATGGTGCTGATTCACGGCGCCATGGGCGACTGGCGCGGCTGGGGCGGGCAGTGGCCGGTGTTCACGCGGCAGTTTGACTGCATCAGCTACAGCCGCCGCTACAACCACCCCAATCGCAATGACATGCCGTCGCCGGACCATGGCGCGCTGCATGAGGCGGAGGACCTGCGACTCCTGCTGGAAGCGATGAGCATTGACGAGCCCGTGATCCTGGTGGGCAGTTCCTACGGCGGATTCGTCGCCCTGGCGCTGGCGGCGCGGCATCCGGAACTCGTGCGAGCAGTCATCGCAGTGGAGCCACCGATGATGAAGTACGCCGAGCGGAGCGCGCGCGGCGCGGCGGTGGTGCAGGCCTTCCGGCGCGAGGTAATAGACCCTGCCCGGGTGGCCTTTGCCAATGGTGACGACCTGCGGGCCTCACAGATCATGACGGCCGGCATTGGCGGTGCAGGTGCGCCGCCTTCGGGCAGTGAGGCGATGACGCGACGCATGCAGAACATGCGGGCGATGAGGATGCTCAATCTCTCGAGCGACGAGTTCCCATGGATCTCGCCGGAGGAACTGCAGGCCCTGCCCATGCCGGTCATGCTGCTCTCGGGCGAGGACACACCGCCGGTGCATGCGGCCATTTTCGAGGCGGTGTGTGAGGCCATGCCCGCGGCACGCAAGCACAAGGTGCCAGGAAGCGGGCATTCGGTGTCGCGGGACCAGCCCGAGGCGTTCAACAAGCTGGT
>JACCED010232209.1_pt1 | contig 17212 bp, 20 predicted proteins | sample 7455021 | NCBI WGS metagenome assembly JACCED01 (sample SAMN15323456, study PRJNA562643) | freshwater metagenome | isolation source: river surface water | place: USA:Blue River Watershed | collected 2017-08-19 | reverse complement strand
TGGTTCACGTATCTGAAATGGACTGGACTAACAAGAACGTTGCTCCAAGCAAAGTTGTTCAACTAGGCATGGAAGTTGAAGTAATGGTTCTTGATATCGATGAAGATAAGCGTCGTATCAGTTTAGGTATGAAGCAATGTAAAGCAAATCCATGGGATGAATTTGCTCGTACACATCAAAAAGGCGAGAAGATCACTGGCGCTATCAAGTCAATCACTGACTTTGGTGTGTTCATTGGTTTGCCTGGCGGCATCGATGGCTTGGTTCACTTGTCTGATTTGTCATGGCAAGAGACTGGCGAAGAAGCTGTTCGCAAGTACAAAAAAGGTGACGAAGTTGAAACAGTTGTTTTGGCTATCGACGTTGAAAAAGAGCGCATCTCTTTGGGTATCAAACAAATGTCTGGTGACCCATTCAACAACTACACATCTACAAGCGACAAAGGCAGCATTGTTGACGGTACTGTGAAGAGTGTTGATGCTAAGGGCGCTGTTGTTCAGTTGGCTGATGAAGTTGAAGGCTATTTGCGCGCTTCTGAGATCTCAACTGACCGCGTTGAAGATGCACGTAACTTACTTAAAGAAGGTGACGCTGTTAACGCAATGATCATCAATATTGATCGTAAGTCACGCAGCATCAACTTATCTATCAAAGCTAAGGACAGCGCTGATCAGCAACAAGCTATTAGCAAGTTGCAAAACGAAGCAAGCGCAGGCACTACAAACTTGGGCGCTTTGTTGAAGGCTAAGTTGGATAATCAAGGTAGCTAATCTACTTTGGTGTAATGTAACGGGGAATCCTCGCTCTTTTTGGAGCGGGGATTTTCAAAATGAGAAAAAAAGAATATTGTTGAGTTATGAACGATTTAGAACGCAGTGATTCATCGACAATCACACGATCAGAATTGGTAGAGCGTTTGGCTCAGGCATTCCCGCAGCTATTGCCGCGTGATGTGGAGTTGGCCGTCAAAACTTTGCTCGACACTATGTCACAAGCTTTGGCTGAAGGTAAGCGTATCGAATTACGCGGCTTTGGTAGCTTTGTGATGCATCACCGTCCACCACGTCAAGGTCGCAACCCAAAATCGGGTGAGACAGTCATGGTTCCAGAAAAGCATGTGCCTCATTTCAAGCCAGGTAAGGAATTGAGAGAGCGCGTAGATTTTCCTAAAAAGGACGAATCCTCAGAATGACCGCGTTTCTGAATGCCGCATTGAGAGCATTGCGGATCATTGGACGAATCATCATTTTTATTCTTTTAGTATTACTAGCATTAGGCAATACTCAAGAGATTAGTTTTCAGTTAATTCCAGGTTTGGCATGGGAATTACCTCTTATCCTAGTTTTATTCATCGCATTTGCTTTAGGCATTTTGCTTACCTTATTGAGTGGCATCACTTTGGGCCGCTTCAAAAAAAGTCGTTCATAAATCGTGCTACAGATTGAGACCTGGTGGTTATTTGCTTTACCCATTGTTTTTGGATTGGGTTGGCTAGGTGCTCGCTGGGATATGCGTTTAGAAAAACGCGAAGATGAAATAGAACGTTTAGCTCAGCAAAAATCAACCTTCAAAGGTTTGAATTTATTACTCAATGAAGAGCCTGATAAAGCGATTGATGCGCTGGTGCAGATTGCACAATTAGATCCAGAAACAACAGAATTACATTTTGCTTTGGGTAGCTTATTTCGTCGTCGTGGTGAAACTGAACGAGCTATTCGAGTTCACCAACATTTGGCGGGTAGGGCAGATTTGCCATCAAGGCACCGCGACCATGCCGCCTATGAATTGGGTCGCGACTTCTTAAGAGCTGGCTTACTTGATCGAGCAGAAACATCTTTGCATCAAGTGGGTAGCCACAGTAAATATGGCATTCCTGCTAAAGAAAGTTTATTGGAGATGTACCAGATTGAGAAAGACTGGGCAAAGGCCATTGTTGCTTCTCAAGAATTAGAGGTATTGCAGGGTAAGAGTCATCATAAGGAGATTGCCCATTTTCATTGTCAGTTAGCTGAAGAAGCATTGGCACGGAAAAATAGTGGCGTTGCACTTGAGCATATTGATTATGCAATGCAAGCAGTGCCTAACCATCCTCGTGCAACTATTTTGAAGGGCGATTGGTTTGTTGCTCAAAATCAATTGGAGCAAGCCTTAAGTGCGTGGACCTTAATCGCTAAAAATCATGTGGCTTATTTGCCGATAGTCGCTGACCGCTGGATTGATGTTCATAAAGTATTAGGCAGGGCTACAGAAGGTTTGCAAACTCTGATTGATGCCTTGCAAACTCAAGCTGGCGGTGAGTTATTGGATATTACTTTTAAGCATGTAATGGCATTGCAGGGCGTGCCTCAGGCCGAAGCCTTAATGACAGAAGTTATGCGCCATACACCGAGCTTAAGCGCCATGGCTTTGAGGGTGCAAGCCCGTTTGATGTTGGCAGAAGTTGCTCAAAATGATAAATCTGCACAAGAATTTAAAGCTTCATTGGGGCTCTTGAAGCAAAGAACCAATTCATTAGCTAGATACACATGTGGCAACTGCGGATTTAGAGCGCGACGCTTTTATTGGCAGTGCCCAGGTTGTAATCATTGGGAATCATATTCACCAAGACGTGGTGAAGGTGCGGCTCCATCAGGTCCATCGATGTAATCGTGGACTTCATTTATAAAAGTACAGACAGAAAATAGACATTATGGACATTCAATTATCTGCAGCTGATATTCAGCAGTTCCGCCAAGCAAGATTGCTCGTTGTAGGCGATGTGATGTTGGATCGCTATTGGTTTGGTGATACTGAAAGAATTTCACCGGAAGCACCAGTGCCTGTTGTGTTGGTTAGCAAAAATGATGAGCGTTTAGGTGGTGCTGCTAACGTCGCTCGTAATGCAGCAAGTATTGGTGCGCAAATCTCAATCTTGGGTGTGGTGGGTGATGATGAGCCAGGTAGACGCATTGAAGAGTTATTGGAAGCGCAAGGCGTCAAAAGCTTTTTACAGCGCGATGCGAGCTTGCCTACAACGGTTAAGTTGAGAGTGGTTGCTCGTCAGCAACAATTAATTCGCTTGGATTTTGAACAGGCTCCAACGCATGAAGCACTATTAAACAAATTAGAGCAATTTCAGTCTTTGCTTTCAGATGTTGATGCGGTCATCTTTTCTGATTACGGTAAAGGTGGCTTGACTCATGTGACAAAAATGATTGAAGCAGCACGAGCTGCTGGAAAAGTTGTATTAGTTGACCCTAAGGGCGACGACTACAGCAAATATCAAGGCGCAACAATTATTACGCCCAATCGCTCAGAGTTAAGACAAGTGATTGGTCGTTGGAAAGACGAAGCTGACTTAACGGCAAAGGCTCAACAATTAAGAGAAGATTTGAAGTTGGAATGTCTTCTGTTAACAAGATCTGAAGAGGGTATGAGCCTGTTCACTGCTCATGGTGTTGAGCATGTAAAAGCTCAGGCTCGCGAAGTTTATGATGTATCTGGAGCCGGTGACACGGTGATTGCTACTATGGCTGTTGCCTTGGCTGCAAAATGGCCTGCAGGCCAAGCGATGAAATTGGCGAATAAAGCCGGCGGCATTGTCGTTGGTAAATTGGGTACAGCAACAGTATCTTTAGAGGAATTGCAATGACTTATATCGTGACTGGCGCAGCTGGTTTTATTGGCGCAAATCTTGTGCAAGCACTTAATGCTCGAGGCATTAAGGATGTGATTGCTGTTGACGAATTAAAGCCCGCTGATAAATATCGCAATCTTGCTGATTTAGAAATCAGTGACTATCTAGATAAGTCAGAGTTTGTAGAAGCTTTTGCTAAAGGAAAATTTGGCAAGGTTGAGGCTATTTTCCATGAGGGTGCATGTTCTGACACGATGGAGACTGATGGCCAATACATGATGGCTAATAACTATCGTTATTCATTAGACCTATTGGATATCTGTACGGCTCAAAAGGTTCCATTTTTGTATGCCTCATCTGCTGCCACCTATGGTGGATCTGATGTCTTCAAGGAAAGTCGTGAATTTGAGAAGCCGTTAAACGTTTATGGCTACTCCAAGTTTTTATTTGATCAAATCGTTCGTCAACGTTTTGCGCAAAAGAAAACAACAGCTCAAGTGGTTGGTTTCCGTTATTTCAATGTATACGGCCCTCGTGAATCTCATAAAGGGCGCATGGCGTCTGTAGCATTTCATCACTACCATCAGTTTTTAGAGTCTGGCGCTGTAAAACTTTTTGGTGAATATGGTGGTTATGCTGAGGGTGAGCAAAAAAGAGACTTTGTGTCTGTTGAAGATGTAGTCAAGGTCAATCTCTTTTTCCAAGAGCATCCTGAAAAAAGCGGTATTTTTAATTTAGGTTCTGGAAGAGCTCAACCATTTAACGACGTTGCTAGATCAGTGATCAATTCACTAAGAGCAATTAAAGGTGAAAGAGAATTGTCTTTGCCTGAATTGGTTGATGAGCATCTAGTTGAATATATTGCCTTCCCTGATGCTTTGAGAGGTAAATACCAATCATTCACCCAAGCAGATTTAACTCAATTACGAGCAGCGGGCTATTCGTCTGACTTCTTAACTGTTGAGCAGGGTGTCAGAAAATATATGACATGGTTGTCAGAAAATTCTGATTTTTTAGCTCAGCCGCTTTAAGGCCATTTTTGAGTCAACGATTGCGTTGACTCTTCGTTAAGGAAAAGCTTCATCACTTGATGAGGCTTTTTTCTTTATGAGGAGTCATATGTTATTTAATTTGTTATTTAAAGTAATTCAGATCTTTCTTGCTTCAATTTTTGGTTTGATGGTGTTGCATGGTCAAGCAAGTGCAGCTGTTGAAGTTAATTCAGCAGATCAGGCAGCACTTGAATCAGTTCGAGGCTTGGGGCCCTCTAAGGCTCAAGCTATTTTGGCTGAAAGAAAAAAGAATGGCCCCTTTAAAGACTCCAATGATTTGCATACCAGGGTGAAGGGGATTGGAGAAAAGACGGTTGAGCGCTTAATGAAGAATGGCTTAACGGTTAATAGCAAAGCCCTTACTCCAGATACGAAACCAAAATCAACTAAGCAAGACGCCAAAAAATCATCTGGGCTTGATGGGGCTAAAGAATCCAAGAGATCTTCTAAGAAAAGCTCCAAAGACTCTGATGGTGACGGTTCAACTCAAACCAAGTCTAAAAGTAACAAATCAAAAGAAACCAAAGAAAGTAAATAAGATCAAGCAAGCTAAGCGCGTAAAAAGAGTTTCGGCTAAGCCGTAAGTCCTAGACATATGTCTGCTATCGAAATACATTAAGATAGTGGCATATGTCTACAACACGCCCTAACTATCCTACGATTGCCCAAACTGTTGGGCACACTCCTCTTGTTCGTTTGCAACGCATCCCTGGTGCTGGCAACATGGAACGTAATAACGTCATCTTAGGTAAGCTGGAAGGTAATAATCCGGCAGGCTCAGTTAAAGATCGCCCAGCTCTATCAATGTTTATGCGCGCGGAAGCTCGAGGTGACATTAAGCCTGGGGACACTTTGATTGAGGCAACCAGTGGTAATACCGGTATTGCTTTGGCCATGGTGGCTGCCATTTTGGGTTACAAAATGATTTTGGTGATGCCTGAAAATCAAAGTATTGAGCGCCGTCAAAGTATGGCTGCGTATGGGGCTGAGTTGGTCCTGACGCCATCTACTGGTGGCATGGAATACGCCAGAGATTATGCGGTGCAACTTCAAAAAGAAGGTAAGGGCATCATTCTTGATCAATTTGCCAATAAAGATAATCCATTGGCTCACATTGAATCCACTGGCCCAGAAATTTGGACTGATACTCAGGGTCAAATTACGCACTTTGTCTCAGCGATGGGCACAACCGGCACGATCACGGGTGTCTCTATCTATCTCAAAGAGAAAAATCAAAATATTCAAATTATTGGTGCTCAACCTGAGGATGGCTCTCAGATCCCGGGTATTCGGAAGTGGTCTCCTGAATATATCCCTAAGATTTATTCTGACGCTAAAGTCGATCGTATTGAGTATGTCAGCCAAGCCGCTGCCGAAGATATGACCAGACGTCTTGCAAGAGAAGAAGGTATTTTCTGTGGCATCTCTGCAGCGGGCGCGCTGGTTGTTGCCCTAAGAATTGCTGAACGTGTAGAAAACGCTACGATTGTTTTTATTGTTTGTGATCGTGGTGATCGTTACCTATCGACAGGAGTTTTCCCAGCTTAATCTTTTTTCTTTTTTACGGTTTGTTTGGAAGAGGACTTTTTAGTCCTCTTTGCCTTTTTTGAGGGCTGTTTGGCATCCCCCTGCATAACGGGCATTTCACCTTTTAAGACTTCTGCAAATTCAGCCACTGATTGTGCGTAAAAGAAGCTGCGGTTGTAGTCACAAATGGCAATGAAGTTTCTTAGTCCCACAACATACTTTGTGCTTGTGCCACCTTGGCCGTCAGGGCTTGGTAGGTCAACAACAAGGCTAGGTGTTTCTGGCGGCAGGTTAGTGCTGGCAATCATATTTTTTTGAAGCATCTCGCCTAATTTGATTTTTGCTTTAGGTTCGCCATCTGCCAATTCTTTAGCGGCTTGTTGAACTTCATCGCCTGGAAGAAGTTCAAAATATACAGGTTCATTCTTAATCCAACCATGAGCCTTTAAAAAATTAGCCACGCTAGCAATAGCATCTTGAGGTGAGTTTCTTAAATCAATCTTGCCATCTTGATCACCATCCACTGCAAATCTTAGAATGCTGCCGGGCATAAATTGAGGCAATCCAATCGCGCCAGCATAGGAACCATTTTGATTGAGGCAAGCCTTCAATGGTTTTGCCTTTGGGTTTTCTTTCCAGCAAAGAAGAACAAGATCTTCCAGTTGGTTTTTAAATAAAGTTTCTCGAGCTTTTCTGTTGGGGGTATCTGGGTATTGGAAGCCTAAGGTTACTAAGGTATCTCTAACAGAGAAGTTACCCATATTGCGACCGTAGATGGTCTCAACGCCAATGATCGAAACAATCACCTCTGGTGGTACGCCAGTCTTATCGGAAGTCTCTTTGATAAAAGCCTGATGCTTTTTCCAGAATTGCTGTCCTGCAGCAAGTCTTTTGGGCTCTACAAAGCGGCTTCGATACACTTTCCAGTTTTTTTGGAACCCAGGAGGTGGAGGAAGCACTAGTTTTTTGATAGATGGGATAGTTTTCGCATCTTCAAAAGCATTTTGTAAGTCAGCTAATGGAATATGATGGTCTTGGCTTAGTTTTGCTAAAAACGGAGCTAAAGAATCAGGTTTTTTATCGCTCTCTTTGCTCATTTCCTGCACTTTGCTCGGTATATTTTCTGAACGGGTGCTTGTGGTCGTAGAGCAGGCAGATAGTAGCGCTATAGCAAGACTAGCAGCCAATGCTAATCTGGCTTTTTGAGTAGATTGAAATATATTTTTAAGCAATTGATTTCAGGGTATCTAATTGGAAGTAGTTATGCCGATTATCCACGGATTTTTTTAGATTGATATGAGTACTGCCTATATAAGTCACACAGATTGTTTGCGCCATGAAATGGGGCGGCATCATCCTGAGTGTCCGGAACGTTTGCAAGCGATTGAAGATCAGTTAATTCTTAGCCGAATTGATTACTTCTTTACTCGTATCGATCCTCCTTTGGCTAGTGAAGATCAATTAGCTTTGGTGCACACCAAAGATCATATAGAGAAAATCAAGTCTCATGCGCCGCAAGAGGGGTATTACGCTATTGATGGTGATACCACGATGAACCCTTACACATGGCAAGCAGCTTTGCGTTCTGCGGGCGGTGCCATTGCCGCTGTTGATGCAGTAATGAGCGGACAAGTTAAAAATGCCTTTACTTGTTTGAGGCCTCCAGGCCATCACGCTGAACCTGATCAGGCGATGGGGTTTTGTTTCTTTAACAATATTGCTATTGCTGCTAAACATGCGCTTGAACATCATGGCCTTGAGCGTGTTGCTGTCATTGATTTTGACGTTCATCACGGTAATGGTACTGAGGCTGCTTTTAAAAATGACGAACGCGTTTTGATGTGCAGTTATTTTCAGCATCCGTTTTATCCGTATTCTGGCGCAGACTTAAATTTACCTAATATGCTTAATGTGCCACTTCCTGCTTATGCGGCAGGTGAAGCTGTACGAGAGGTAGTTGAGTCTCAATGGTTGCCTCGTTTGAGAGAATTTAAACCGCAATTTATTTTCATATCAGCTGGCTTTGATGCGCATCGTGAAGACGATATGGGTCAAATGGGTTTGGTTGAGGCTGATTATGCTTGGATCACTCGTCAGTTAATGACTGTGGCCAATGAAACTGCTCAAGGACGTATCGTCAGCTGTTTAGAAGGTGGGTACAACCTATCCGCCTTGGCTAGAAGCGTTGTAGCCCATTTGAAAGAGCTGGCAGACCTGTCATAGCTCATGGGCCAGCTAAGAATCCTATAAAATAGAGAGTCTTACAGTCCTATACATAAACAGGTATCCATCGTATGAAAATTTTGGTCGCTGTTAAGCGAGTTGTTGATTACAACGTGAAGGTACGCGTTAAATCTGACAACACAGGCGTTGATATTGCCAACGTCAAGATGAGCATGAACCCATTTGATGAAATTGCTATGGAAGAGGCCGTGCGTCTTAAAGAGGCAGGTATTGCAACAGAGGTGATTGCAGTTTCTTGCGGTATGACTCAATGCCAAGAGACCTTAAGAACGGCGATGGCTATTGGAGCTGACCGTGGAATCTTAGTTGAGACTGATGTTGACCTACAGCCTTTGGCGGTTGCCAAAATTTTGAAAAACCTGGTGGAGAAAGAGCAGGCTCAATTAGTCATCCTCGGTAAACAAGCGATTGATGATGACAGTAACCAAACAGGTCAAATGTTGGCAGCACTATTAAATGTGCCGCAAGCAACATTTGCTTCTAAAGTTCAAGTGAGCAATGGGCAAGCCTTGGTGACTCGTGAGGTTGATGGCGGCTCTGAGACATTGGCCCTCAATATTCCGGCAGTGATTACTGCTGATTTACGATTAAATGAACCTCGCTACGCCACCTTGCCTAACATCATGAAGGCTAAGAAGAAGCCTTTAGATATAGTTAAGCCTGAAGATTTGGGTATTGATGTCAGTCCAAGATTAAAAACAATTCGAGTGGAAGATCCTCCTAAGCGCAAAGCTGGCGTTATTTTGCCGGACGTTAAAACCTTAGTTGAAAAACTTAAAAATGAAGCGAAGGTGATCTAAATGACATCTCTTGTAATTGCTGAACACGATAATCAATCACTCAAGTCAGCTACTCTTAATACCGTTGCTGCTGCTATCGCTTGTGGCGGAGATGTCCATGTCTTAGTGGCTGGCCACTCTGCTGGTGCTGCTGCAACTGCGGCATCTCAAATAGCAGGTGTATCCAAAGTGATTCATATGGATGCACCGTATTTAGAAAATGGCTTGGCTGAAAACTTAGCACAACAGATCTTATCGATCGCTTCTAAGTACAGCCATATTTTGGCGCCTGCAACAGCTTCTGGTAAAAATGTTTTGCCACGTGTTGCTGCCATATTGGATGTTGCTCAAGTGTCAGATGTAATGAAAGTTATTTCTGCAGATACTTTTGAACGACCTATCTATGCAGGTAATGCGATTGCCACAGTTCAGGCAACCGATGCTATCAAGGTATTAACAGTACGAACAACTAACTTTGAGGCAGTAGCTTCAAGTGGTGGTTCTGCAACTATTGAAGCTCAGGCTGCTGTTGCTGATACAGCTCAATCTCAATTCGTCAGTAAAGAGATCACTCAATCTGCACGCCCAGAATTATCTGCTGCAAAAATTATTGTTTCAGGTGGTCGCGCTCTTGGTTCTGCTGAACAGTATCAAGCGATCTTGGAACCTTTGGCAGATAAGTTGGGTGCCGCTTTGGGTGCATCTCGTGCTGCTGTTGATTCTGGTTTCGTGCCGAATGATTATCAAGTGGGTCAGACAGGAAAAATTGTTGCTCCAGATCTCTACATTGCAGTTGGTATTTCGGGGGCGATTCAGCATATCGCCGGAATGAAAGATTCGAGAGTCATTGTTGCGATTAATAAAGATCCAGAAGCGCCTATTTTTGCGGTGGCTGATTATGGTTTGGTGGCTGATTTATTCACTGCCGTTCCTGAAATGTTGGCAGAGTTATCTTAGAACGATCTTTACCAAAAATAAAAAAGGTGACGAATGTCACCTTTTTTTATTGGAAGATGAATTAAATCTTTATTGTGATATTTTTTTGGCTGCTTCGAATTGGCTAATAAAGTGTTGTTCAAATGCTATGGCTAGACCACTCATCAAAACGGCGGCACCTAGCATCAGCGAAGCAATCACACACAGCACGACTAACCAGCCTGATTGGCTTTGCACTGAACTCTGAGCGTTAAATTGAGCGTCCCATTTTTCATCAGGTCTCAAACCAAAAACAATCGTGGTCAGCCAGCTTGCTTCAATCGCTATAAATCCTGCTGTTGCCAATATCCAACCGAGTGTTGATGACATGCCAGATGCGCCGAGTAATTTCCAGCCTAGTACGCCAGCAAAAAGAGCGCACATTTGTAACCACGCCCACATATTGCCCAAACCTTTAAGGTACAAAACATTGAGACCTGTTCCAGGGGCAAGTAGACCTAAGGCGCAAAACAGTAATTTATTTTTATGCATAACGTATTGTATTGAGTTAATCCGAGATGGTTTTCAAATTAATTTTTAAGTCCAAAACTTAAAACCTCTCCATCGCGAGTCATGATCAATAAACGATCACCATCTCTGACCATGGTGCGATAGTCGGCCAGATAGCTCAAGAATTTATATTCCAATTCTGCCGTATGTGGCCCGCAAGCTTTTCTGGTGCTGGCAATTTTTTCTAGTAGAAAGCCCCAGTCACTGCTGGCAACCTGTGCTGTGTAGAGATTGCAACCGCTAGAACCTGAGGCGGTTTTCCCATCTGCTGAAATATTGAGGGTGATAGGATCGCCATTTCCACGATGTGGAATCCCTCTTAGACGCGTTTTACCGTCATTAGGGCTGGTGTAGTGCCATCTGATCAATTCCCACTGGCTGCCAGCCATATCTCTGCTTGGAGGCGCATTCACAGCGGTACAAGCCGGCATGACTTGGGCGCAACCACCAAGAAATATCGAAAAGCTAGCTAAAAATACCCAAAATAGGGGCTTTGACTGAGGTTTGGACATGGTTCACCTTATTTTTTTGGCCTTACTGGCAATTCTGCGATAGAATACGTGGTTTATTTCAGCATTGTAAGGAACTCACATGGTCGTCATTCGACTCGCACGCGGCGGTTCAAAAAATCGTCCTTTCTTTAGCATCGTTGCTACTGACAAACGTAATCGTCGTGACTCAAATTTTATTGAGCGCATTGGTTATTACAACCCAAGCGCAGTGGAAACAGAACAAGGTTTCCGTATTGCTCAAGATCGTTTGACTTACTGGCAAGGTGTTGGTGCTCAATTGTCACCAACTGTTGCACGTTTGATCAAAGGTGCTCCAAAGGCTTAAGTCTTGGATGATGGTGTTGTTGAAACATCATCGCTGTAGTATTTTTCATCGAATCATTCTTCGGAGGTTCTCATGACTCAAGTAATGAGTCCTCCGGCTGATTTGATTCTAGTCGGGCACATACTCGACGCGCAGGGGATTAGAGGCTTGGTGAAAATCAAACCTTATTCAAAAGATCCGGAAGCGCTATTTTCCGCACCTACTGTTTGGTTAGTGAAGCCGCCTGCTGTGGCTGACTCATCACGTCCATACCTTGTGAAAACTGCTAAAGAGCATAGCGGGCATGTCTTGTTAGGGCTTGATGGTTTAAGTGATCGCGACCAAGCATTAGCTTTGAAGGGTTCTGCGGTTTACGTTAGCCGTGAGGACTTCCCGGAAGACGAAGAAGATCAGGATAGTTTTTATTGGGTTGATTTGATCGGGTTGCCAGTACTGAATCTGCAAGGGCAGGCTTTAGGGCAGGTGGTTGATTTGATGGACAACGGCGCTCAATCAATACTTTGCGTTAGAGCTGACGATCAAAAGGACGATCGTTTGATTCCTTTTATTCAGTCTGTTATTCATTCTGTGAATAAAAATCCAGAAGATCCCGATCGTAAGATCGTGGTGGACTGGCAGTTGGATTGGTAATTCTCATATATTGATCACTCATTATGCGTTTTGATGTTGTCACCATCTTCCCTGAAATGTTCTCAGCCATCAGTGCTTGGGGTGTAACCGGGCGTGCTATGGATCAAGGCCTTGCAAGTATTAAAACTTGGAATCCAAGAGACTTTACAACTGATGCCCGAAGAACAGTCGACGATCGAGCGTATGGCGGTGGCCCAGGCATGGTGATGATGGCTAAGCCCTTAGAAGATACTTTGGACGCGGTTGCTGCTGATCAGGGGAGTAAAAAAGCCCCTGTTATTTTGCTTTCCCCTCAAGGAGAGCGATTTAATCAAAAGATGGCTGCTGATATCCTCAATTTAGACACAGTTACCTTCATTTGCGGTAGATATGAGGCTATTGACCAGCGTTTGGTGGATAGAAGGGTTGATAAAGAGATCAGTTTGGGCGATTTTGTTGTGTCTGGGGGTGAGATTCCTGCCATGGCGGTTATGGATGCTGTGATTAGGCTTATCCCAGGTGCCTTAGGGGACGCTGATTCTGTGGCTCAGGATAGCTTTATGGACGGTCTTTTGGACTGTTACCACTACACCAGACCTGAAAATTATGAAAATTTATTGGTTCCAGACGTGCTTTTAGGCGGACATCACGCTAAAATAGCGGATTACCGTCGGAAACAATCTTTGGAGCTGACGTTAAAGCGGCGACCTGATTTAATTGATCGGGCTCGTAAGCAAGGCTTGTTGAATTCTGCAGATGAAGTTTTTTTGGCTAGTTTGCAAAATAAAACAGGGTTTTAAACCGCATCCTCTACCAAGTCCGTGTTAATCGCGGAATACAACGTTGGTACGATGCTATAGGAGTTGTAATGAATATTATTGAATCAATTGAGCAAGAAGAAATTGCTCGTCTAACTGCCAACAAAACAGTTCCTGCTTTTGCACCTGGCGATACAGTAGTTGTTAACGTTAACGTTGTTGAAGGTACACGCAAGCGTGTGCAGGCTTACGAAGGCGTTGTGATTGCTAAACGTAACCGTGGTTTGAATTCAAGCTTTATCGTTCGTAAGATTTCATCTGGCGAAGGTATCGAGCGTACATTCCAAACTTACTCACCATTGATCGCTAGCATTGAAGTGAAGCGTCGCGGTGATGTACGTCGTGCTAAGTTGTACTACTTGCGCGATCGTTCTGGTAAATCAGCACGTATTAAAGAAAAATTACAAGCTCGCGTTAAGGAAGTTGCTGCAGAGTAATCTGTTCGCAAATAACGTACTTGTTATAAAGGCAGCTTCGGCTGCCTTTATTTATTTTAGAAATCAGATTTTGTAAATTTCTATAAACTAGCGGAATGCCTTCAGATCCCAATATTAGCAACTCATCACTAAAGCCTCAGCGCACTCCGGCTTTTGATCCTGAGTTGGTGCCTATTGTTGCCAGAGATAGTCATTTACCAGTGGTCAGCGAACACCTTTTTAAGGTCGCTGGTTTGCGTGAGCGATTTTTAGAGCAAAAGCTTTGGAATTTTGAATTAACGGATGAAAACCGTTCGGCCCTATCAGCCCAAGGTGCGGCTAAAGCCGGCCGTGGTTCCCAGCCAACCCCAGCAGCAGTTTTAATACCTATGGTGGCTTATGAAGATGAGTTAAGAGTGCTCTTAACTAAAAGAACGAGTCACTTACATGATCATCCAGGGCAGATCAGTTTCCCCGGGGGGAGAACTGACCCCGAAGATTTGTCACCTGAGCACACGGCATTGCGTGAGGCTGAAGAAGAAGTTGGACTTCCCAGTAATCAAGTGGAAGTACTCGGCTGCTTGCCTCACTATCTCACCATTACTGGTTATCAAGTAACGCCTGTGGTTGCATTGATTGAGCCAGGTTGCCAATATCAAGCGGATGAATTTGAGGTGGCGGAAATATTTGAAGTGCCTTTGAGTTTTTTAATGAACCCACACCATCACGAACATAGAATGTGGCAAAGCCCAGAAGGCGAACGTCGCTTTTATGCCATGCCCTATGAAAATAAGTTCATTTGGGGAGCAACTGCAGGTATGCTACGGAATCTTTATCATTTTTTAAGAGCATGACATTTCTTTCTATTCTTTTCGCGCTCATCGCTGAGCAATACAAGCCTGTTGAAAAAGACCATTGGATTCGCAGAGTATCTCAATCATGGCTAGATTTCATTGTTCGCAATATTGATACTGGCGCTGAGCGCAGTGGTCGTTTAGCATGTCTGGCCGCATTTGTTCCGCCTGTATTGCTTGTCTTGGCTGTTCACATTATTTTGTTAGCGACGCAACCAGTTCTTGCATTTTTATGGAGCATTTTGGTTGTTTACCTCTTTTTAGGATTTAGACAATTTAGTCATCCTTTCACAGCGATTCATGAAGCTTTATTAGAGCGTGATTTGGATGAAGCTAGACGTCTTTTATCTGAGTGGCAGGGCGCTGGTGTTAATACAGAAACAATGAGTGAGTCTGAAGTGATTCGCTTGGCTTTGGAACGTGCCATTGTGGGATCTCATCGCCATGTCTTTGGTGTGATTTTTTGGTTTATGGTGCCTATTGGTCCAGCTGGCGTTGTTTTATATCGTTTGGCTGATTTAGCATCAGAGCGTTGGCCATCACAAGCAAGTGCTAGCTTGGGTCAAGCGGCGCGAGCTTTTTTCCAAACAATTGATTGGTTACCAACTCGTATAACCGCGATTGGTTTTGCAATTGTTGGTAATTTTGAAGATGCTATTTATGGCTGGCGTTTTCATTTAAGAAAATGGGGCAATGAACTGGAAGCTGTTATTTTGGCTGCAGGCGCTGGCGCTATTGGTGTTCGTTTAGGTTCTCCTTTGCCAGAGCCGGATAGTGATGAAGCCTTGCGTATGGCAGAAGCTGGTGAGCCTCCAATTATTGATCTTGGTGCCGAGGCATCTGTACGTAGCATGCGCTCCGCCGTTGGCTTAGTTTGGCGTGCTGTGATTCTTTGGTTGGTACTGATTGCCTTGATGACTATTTCAGTCTGGCTTGGATAGCATCCGCATTATGTGATTCATGGCGCAACTGACGGAATAGTTCCACACGTTGCGCTGAAATATTCCCTGACTCAACCTCTGCTCGTATCACGCAACCTGGCTCATCGCCGTGGCTGCAGTTATGAAATTTGCATTGACCTAGCAAGGGTCTAAATTCAATAAAGGCATGTTGTAGTTCGCTCTCTGATAAGTGAGCGAGACCAAATTCCTGGAAGCCTGGCGAATCAATCAGGGCGCCGTTAAAGCCACTGTCATTTTCAGGTCTTGATGGCAAGTCATAGTAACGACACGCTGTTGTTGTGTGTTTACCGCTATCTAATTTTTTCGAGTGCTCTTGAGTTTGTGCGGCGGCATTCGGAATCAAAGCATTGAGTAAGGTAGATTTACCCATCCCTGATTGACCCACCAAAACAGAAACCTTGCCGTAGACATGTTCTGCTAATGCAGCCACAGATGCTGGATCATGCTTGACAGACATTTCATGAACGGGATATCCCATCGCGATATAGGGCTCGAGCATTTTTCGTGCTGCTGGCAACTTATCTGGTAAGTCACATTTATTCAAAATGATGCGAGGAATGATGTCAGCCGTCTCAGCTGCAATCACTGCGCGCCCAAGTAGATCAGGTGAAAAGCCTGGTTCAGTTGCAAGAACAATGAGGATTTGATCAACGTTACTAGCAATCGATTTGCTTTTGTAAGCGTCAGATCGATACAGAAGATTTTTTCTAGGGGTTATTGTTTCAATGACGGCCTGCTCAGGGCCTGTTTCTTGAACTTCCAAAATGTCACCGACAGCCCCTAAGTGCTGTTTGCCGCGTGAAGTAACCTGATACAAGGCTTGATGATCGATACCTTCCTGACCATCGATAGATCTAGCCAGGTAATGGCGTCCATACGATGCAACAAGAAGGGCTTTAAATGATTTCATCAAAATTTATCTTAGCGCTAACTTTTGAAGATGCGCAATTCGAAGCGGTGCTGGTGGGTGTGAATCATAAAATTTTGAATACAAGGGGTCTGGCGTTAAGGTGGCAGCATTGTCTTGGTAAAGTTTAACCAAAGCTGTAATCAAGTCATGAGCTGATGATTTTTCAGCAGCAAAAGTGTCTGCCTCATATTCATGTTTACGTGAGCCCATGCTATTGATGGGGGTTAAGAAGAACCCAAAAACTGGCATAACCAACATAAATAAAGCTAGAGCTAATCCTGCGTTATAGCCATTTAAATCAGGCATCACACCCAGACCTAAATAGAACCATGGCTTGGTTGAGATCCAGCCCAAGAGACCTAAAACTAAAAAGCTCAGAGCAAATGACTGGATGAGGCGTTTACGAATATGTTGGCGCTTAAAGTGACCTAATTCGTGAGCAAGAACGGCTTCGATTTCTTCGGGATTGAGGCGTTCAATCAAAGTATCAAAAAATACAATTCGCTTAGCTTTACCCATACCTGTGAAATAAGCGTTGCCATGTGCGCTACGCTTGCTACCGTCCATAATGAATAAGCCCTGACTAGTGAAGTCGCAGCGCTTGAGTAAATTCTCAATACGCTCTTTTAAGGGGCCATCTTCTAAAGGTTTAAATTTATTAAACAGGGGAGCGATAAAGGTTGGAAATAGCCATAGTAATAGTGCGTTAAAGCCCACCCAAACAAACCAAGTCCAAATCCACCAATATTCTCCGGCTTCAGTCATGAGTGTCAAAACGACCCAAAGCAATGGCAGGCCAATCACCAAACCCAAAATAATTCCTTTGATTGAATCAATCACAAATAGTTTGAGGCTCATGCGGTTAAAGCCAAATTGTTCTTCAATACCAAACTGGCGATATAAAGAAAATGGTAGGTCAATCACGCCAGTAATCAGGCTGATAGAAATCAACAAAGCAATTTGTTGAGTGATTCCTGGACCTAACAACTCTATAGTGACGTTCTGCAATAGTTGGATGCCGCCTAATAATGTAAAAATGATCAAAATAGCTGCTGAAAGAGCAATTTCAAATAAACCTAAACGTAATTTAGCCATCGTATAGT
>JACCED012182904.1_pt1 | contig 17213 bp, 14 predicted proteins | sample 7455021 | NCBI WGS metagenome assembly JACCED01 (sample SAMN15323456, study PRJNA562643) | freshwater metagenome | isolation source: river surface water | place: USA:Blue River Watershed | collected 2017-08-19 | reverse complement strand
GCAAAACCCGCCTTGTTCGCGTTCGAATCGTTCGCGCCGTAGGCCTCCAGAGTGTGCGCGGATTCGGTGGTCAGATCGCTGATTTCAGCCGCTGCGATCTGCATGCGAGCTGCAAGTTCATATGCCGAGATCCGCGCTGCGAGATCAGAGTCGCCGGGATTCTGCTCGAGATGCCGCCTATTGAGTTGCGCAAGGAATGCGCGCGTACTGTTCTCCGTTGCCTCCGAGATTTCTTGCGGCCGCGCAAGATTTGGAATGGGTTTTCCGGCGGAAAAGGCTGTTCCTTGAAATGCCGCCGGTAGAAACGCGGACTGCCAGTGGCGGGGCCCAATCTGCGGGGTTCCGCGCGGGTCGGGTATGGCGACGAAGGCCGGGAAATCGCGGTTCTCGGAGCCGAGCGCGTAACTCACCCAGGCTCCGGCGCTCGGAAAACCGTCGAGCACGTAGCCCGTGCTCATTTGATTCTCAGCAGGTCCGTGCGTGTTCGACTTTGCGGTCATCGAGTGGATGAAGCACATCTCGTCGACCAACTCGGCGAGGTTCGGCAAAAGATCGCTCGCCATCTTTCCAGACTGGCCGCGGGGCTTGAATTCCCACAGTGGTTTGATGAGGTTTCCTTGCTCGCCTTGAAAAGTAACGAGACCGTCCGCTCCTGGCATCGGCGTATCATGCCTTTTCACCAACTCCGGCTTGTAGTCAAACGTGTCGACGTGGCTGATGGCTCCGGAGCAGAAAATCAAGAGCACCCGCTTTGCCTTGGGTTGGAAATGCGCTGGGCGCGCGGCGTAAGGCTTGGCCGGGTCGATCTGGGGGCGGATTGGAGACTCGTTTGCGAGAAGACCCTGCTCGGCCAGAAGCGAGGCGAGGCCGATCCCTCCAAGGCCCGTGCCGCTCCACTGCAGGAAGTCGCGCCTTGAGAGAAGCTGCCGTCCGGAGTTCGACAAGTGCAATGGGTTCATAAGCGTGCTTAATTCAAGCGGACGAATTCGTTGGCGTTTAAAAGCGCGCGGGTGAGTGTTGTCAGGCCCTCGCGATTCACAAGGTCCGCGGCTTCCTGGTGCTCTTGGCTGTCAGGATCGCGCCCGAATGCCAGTTGGAACGCGCAGCGCACCTGTGACTGCAGGTTTGAGCCGCATTCGTTCTTGATGCGTTCGGCAAAAAAGCCGGCCTGCTGCATCGCAAACGGACCATTGAGCATGTTCAAGGCCTGCAGTGGCGTGGTCGAACTGGTGCGTTTTGGAGCAGGCTGCCCGCCATCAGGGCAGTCGAATGCCCCCGAAAAATCATCCAGCGCCATGCGCGTTTTGGTCGCATAAACCATCCGGCGGAAATCCTCCGGACCAAACTTTTCCTTGCTCCGGTAGACTCTCACGTAGTTGTTGTTTGGCTCGAACAAATCAAACCCGGGACCACCAGTCGTTAAGTCAAGTTTTCCGGTTACCACCAGCATCGCATCCCGCAATGTCTCAGCCTCGATGCGCCGCGGGGGAAAGCGCCACAGTAACCGGGAGTTCGAGTCCTTCGCGAAAGCATCTGCGCGATATGCGCTGGATTGCCGGTAGGTGCGCGAAAGAAGAATGCGGCGGTGGATGTGTTTCAAGCTCCAGCCGCTTTCAATGAGCTCCGCCGCGAGCCAATCCAGCAGTTCTGGATGCGTTGGACGCGCCCCGTTGAGACCGAAGTCGCTCGGGGTTTCGACGATGCCAGCGCCGAAGTGGTAATGCCAAAGACGGTTTACGATCACGCGCGCAGTCAGTGGGTTTTGCGGCGACGCAATCCAGTTTGCAAACGCCAGACGCCGCTCCCGCTCGGGCGCTCCTGCGGTGAGTTGGAGCCGCGGGCCGATTTTGCTCAGTGCGCCAGGCGATACTTCTTCCTTAGGCTGCGTCGGGTCGCCCCTGTGGTTGCGCCGTGTCGGGCCCGGTTGCTCGAACACGCCCGCGTAAACCATGGGAACGACGGACAACTTTTGGATTTGTGCGCTGAGTTGCGCGCGTTCCTCGGACCATTTTGCAACCTGCGCGGCTTTCTCCGGGGGAACGTCGTGCAGGGTGGGGATCATCGCGATCTTTGCGGCGTACTCCTGCCCGAGCCGGTCGCCGGAGCCCGCAACCGCTTTCCACGTGTTGCCGTCCTGCGAAATCTCGATCCGGTAATTGATGGCAAGGCGGTCGTTAAAAACCTTCTTCGCGTTGCTTCGGTCGCGGCTCCAAAGGATGCGGTTGATGCGTTCGGGTTTCGCGAATTCGATCTGAATCCATCCACGGTTGCTCTCGTTGGAAATCCAACTGAAGTCGTTCCCATACTTTCCATCGTTCAGATGCTTCGCCTGATGCTTGGGATTCGAGCCGTTCGCATACGTTCCGGACACGCTCACATGCGCCCCGTTCTTTGCAAGTGCCACGTTGCGGGACTGGGTTTCTGCCGTGAAAACTTCGATTTCGTCAATGCATGGTTCTGTCTCACGGGCTGATGCCGCGTTCACTGTGAATTTGATGAATCGCGCCTCGGTTTCCGTAAAAACCTCTTCGTTGGTGGAGCTGTGGACTGGCGCTCTTAAACGCGGGATGAAGGACGCGGGCTGCGCCTCTGACGCTTCCTCAAGCGCGATGACATCCGCAACAAGAGGCCCGCCAGCAGAGCCACTGCGGAGCAGGATGGTACTCTTGTCTGTCATGCGGTGCAGTCCGGGGGTTGCTTTGAATCCGCTCCACCGCTTTTGCTCGGAGACCGCACTTGAGCCGTCCGCGAATTGGCTCTGGTCGAAAGTGGCGAGTTCCAATTGGTCGTTCGTGGTCGCGGGGTTGCCGTCCGAATCCAAGACGTAAGTGGCAGTGGAGGTGTGCGTGGTCCAGACACCCCATGACACCCAGATCCGGAACAGACCCGACACCCGCGGCTCCCAAGCAAACACGTCCTCCGCTTTCCCTGTCTGCGTTCGCCAATATTTGTAGGACTCAGCGATGTTGGGGAGGCGCTCGCTGTCGCCCAGGTCCTCCGCCTGTCCTTTTTCGCGGCCCGGTGAATACTGCACCTGTGTCTGGCTCTCCGGCGGACGCAGTTGCGTTGTGCCCGCCTTTGTTGCGGTTGAAGCTGGGAGCGCGTCATCGACGAGCATGACCCGTTGAGTACGCGCCTTGGATGCGATGCCCACGAGTTTCTCCTCCAGGGGCTTCAACCGCTCGTTCAGTTCGCGAAGCTTTGCCGAGTTGTCCTCGTCTTTTGTTGTCTTGATTGGGCGTTCCCCGTGCTTCACGCCCTGAAAAATCGCGGTGATGCCATAATAATCTTCCGCGGGTATCGGATCGAATTTGTGGTCGTGGCAGCGCGCGCAGTTCACCGTCAGCCCGAGAAACACGGCGCACGTGGTGCTGACCATGTCGTGCAATTCATCCGCGCGCTGATTGGCCGTGAGGACCGGGTCTTTACTTTTGACTTGGTCCATCGGACCTCCGACCAAAAACCCCGTGGCAGCGTCCTCCCCAAAATTGTCACCGGCGAGCTGATCCTTGATGAAACGGTCAAACGGCCTGTCCTCGTTGAACGCGCGGATCACGTAGTCCCTGTAGTGCCATGCGTTGTTCCGCGGCTGGTTCATTTCGAAGCCGTGGCTTTCCGCGAAGCGTGCAACATCCAGCCAGTGCCTCGCCCAGCGCTCGCCAAAGCGGGGTGATTCAAGGACGCGTTCGACCAGTTTCTCGTAGCTGTTCGGCGATTTGTCCGCGATGAATGCCTCGAGTTCACTGCGTTCCGGAGGGAGCCCCAGAACGTCGAGATAAAGCCTTCGCATCAGCGTGCGGCGATCGGCCTCGGGCGAGAAGCTCAACCCTGATGCTTGGAGCTTGGACTCCACAAGCACGTCGATGTCTGAGTGTGCCGCCGGTTTGGCGAGCGCTTGAAAAGACCAATGCTGAAGACGTTTGTCCGTTGCGGCGGCGCGGTCGGCATCCGATTCGGGCCAGTGCGCGCCTTGATTGATCCACTCGCGAAGCTTTTGTACCTGCACCGTGGTAAGGCGTTCTCCCTTTGGGGGCATACGCTCATCCTCGTCGGAGGAGGTCACGCGCTTGAGCAGCAGGCTGGAATCCGCGTTTCCGGGAATCCATGCCGAACCGGTGTCGCCGCCTTTTTGGGCCGCGGCGCGCAGATCAAGGCGGAGTTCGCCCTTCTGTTTTTTCTCCCCGTGGCACTCAATGCAGCGTTCGCGCAGCAACGGCCGGATGTCCGCGTCAAAATCAATGGCGTCGGCCGCGAGGGTGAAGCCGAGGACGAGCAAAGTGGCGACAAGGGGTAGCGAACGCATGGGGGTGTGGTCAAGGCTAGCGGGCATCGGATTGTATACAATCCAAAAAGCCGGACCGGTTCGCTGTCTGCGCCTCTGCCGGCGGCGCCAGCGCCAGCGGGTCTGCTCAACCCCGCAACACGTCGAACAGGAGCTTGGCGTTCAACGCCACGATCACCCCCGCGATGAGCCAGGCCAACAGCGAGAGCCGCTTTGAAATCGCCAGATCCCCCATGATCTTCTTGCTCGAAACAAACTGGATGAGCGGGATCACCGCAAAAGGCAGCTGCATCGAAAGGATGACCTGGCTGAGCACAAGCAGCTTGCTTGTGTTGTTCTCGCCGGCCACCGCGGTGACGATCAGCACCGGAATCACCGCGAGCCCGCGCGTCAGCAACCGGCGCAGCCACGGGCTCAATCGCAGCCGCAGAAAGCCCTCCATCACGATCTGGCCGGCCAAAGTGCCTGTCACCGTCGAGTTCAGCCCGGACGCCAGCAGCGCGACGCCGAAGAGTGTCGCTGCAAAACTCACGCCAAGCACCGGACTCAGAAGCTGGTACGCCTGCTCGATCTCGATCACATCGGTGCGGCCGCGCGTGTAAAAAGTCGCGGCCGCGAGAATCAAAATCGATGCGTTCACAAAAAGCGCCAGCCCAAGCGCGATCGTGCTGTCGAGTGTCGCCCAGTGGATCGCGTCCCTTCGCCCCTCGGGGTTTTGTTCAAATGCCCGGGTTTGGACAATCGAAGAGTGCAGGTAGAGGTTGTGCGGCATGACGGTCGCACCGAGAATTCCGATTGCGATGTAAAGCATGTCGGGATTCCCGAAAATGTCGCCTGGATGCAGGAATCCATTGAGCAGGCTTGGAACATCCGGCGAGGCGATCGCCAGCTGCACTGCAAAGCATCCGCTGATCGTCACAATCAGCGTGAGGATGAACGCCTCAAGCCAGCGGAATCCACGGCGCATCAGCATCAGCACCAGAAGCGTGTCAAAGACCGTGATCACGGCCCCGGCCATGATCGGGATCCCAAACAGCAGTTTGAGCGCGAGCGCCGAGCCGATCACTTCGGCAAGATCGCAGGCGATGATGGCGAGTTCGCAGGCCAGCCAGAGCGCGAACCCCACCTTGCGCGGGTACTGCTCCCGGCAGGCCTGCGCAAGGTCGCGGCCGGTGGCAATCCCCAGCCGCGCCGCAAGCGCCTGCAGGATCATCGCCATGACGTTTGAAATCAGCACGACGCTCAGCAGCGTGTAGCCGAACTTCGAGCCGCCCGCGATGCAGGTCGCCCAGTTGCCCGGATCCATGTAGCCAACCGAAACAAGATACCCGGGCCCGGCAAAGTTCAGGAATCGAGCCAACCCGCGCTTGGCGAGGTCCACCGGCACGGAGCGGTTGACCTCCGGGAGACTCTCGAGGGGCGCGGTTTCGGGAGCCTTGGCGGGGAGCGGGGCGTTTCCTTCGGTGTGTGAATCGACCTGCATGGGGGAGAAACTGTCGCTGCGACCTCTTTTGGTCAAGCCAATTTTAGTCTCACCTAACTTTGTTTTTCGTGTATCACAACCGCCTCGCGGGTTGCATTCCAATGCGTCGCCGTCTTCATTCAATCCCGTGAAGACCAACGTGCGTCCCGCCTCCTCAGCTGTTGAGGATTATCTGGAACAAATCTTAGAGCTCATCAACACCAAGGGCTACGCCCGCGTGGTGGATATCGCGCAGCGGCTCTCCATCTCCCAGGCAAGCGTCACGAACATGGTGCAAAAGCTCGATGCCGAGGGGCTCCTCAAATACGAAAAGTACCGAGGACTGGTGCTCACCACTGCTGGCGAGGCGCTTGCGCTTAACATCACCCACCGGCACAAGCTGTTGACCGATTTTCTCCAACTGCTCGGACTGGACGAGCGCACCATCTACCACGATGTCGAGGGAATGGAGCACCATGTCAGTCCCGCAACAGTCCACGCCATCGAGAGCTTGACGCGGCAGCTCAAGCGCCAGCCCGCCCTTTTGCAGCGCGTCCGTGAAGGCGCGCCTGTCGCTGAAACAAAAGCCAAGCAATCGAAGTCAACGCATTCAAAAGCCCAATGAAAGTCGCACCTTGTCCTTTTTCCTCATCCGCGTCACATGCAGCCGCGGTATGTATGCGCGCGTCCTGCTTAGTTTTTCTGGCGCTGTTCGGGGTCCTTGGCTCGGGCTGCCAGACCGGCGGGCATAGCAAGGAAATGGCTCACAAACGGATGCAGATGGAAGAGTTGATGGCCAGGGAGAAGCCCGGGCCGACCTTCATCGGGCGGCGTTATTACAAGGTTGATTACAAGATGTGGGGCTATATCCGGCGGCCGACTGAAAAGTGGAGCCAGGCCCAGATTGTGATGCTCAACGAGAACAAGGCTCTCGCTCCGGATCGCGCCTTGAACGCCATCGGAACGGACAACGGGTACGAATACCAACTGTGGGGGAAATTTTCCGGCGAAAAGGTTTACGAGCCGGCGAGCAACCGGTTTTACCCGGAGTTTATTTTGGAACGGGCGGAATTGCGCGATGACCGGCCCGGCCCGATTTTCAAGGACAGCAAGGCGATGCGCCACGCGTTGGATCCTGAGGCGCGCTACTTTCCAGCGCCGTACTGAAAGCGGTCACGAACGGCTGAGGTGGCTAAGATGGCTGGTGGCCGGTGAAGTCGAGAAACGCGGACGCGCTCAGTAGCGCCAGTCGTGTGTTTTCTTGAAGGCTTCCCGGCTGCTTGCCTCCTCTGCCTCCTTCGCCTCTCTCGCTTTTTCCTCCTCCAGTTTCCGGAGCATCCGCCTTCCCTGGATAAAGGCTACGATGATTGCGACCCAGACAAATTTCTTCATCGAAATCAGCTGGGTGAGCAGCTTCTCGAACGGGTCCGAATGCGCGCCACTGTTCCCTGTGTTTGGCGGCGCTGGGGCGATGGCTTTTGTCGCCTGGAGTTTGATGGCGGCGCCGGGAGCGTCCGTACTTTTTAATGCGGCATCGCCGGCCGACGCCGATTGCTGCGCACTCTGAACGTTGGTGGACGACTGCTCAACGGCATGCAGCAACGCGCTACTGGTCAGACAAGCAATCAGCAAACCGGACAGAGAAGGAAAGGCAGCGCGAAATTTGCCATTCATGGATGCGACTCGATGGGGGCGGCAATTTTTCCTGCGTGAGGATGCGGAGACTTCGGGTGCCTAGCGAGCTCTTTGCCGCGCCCCGCGGGGCGGTGACGTCGGTTCGGACGCGGGTTTTCGGCGCGGTTCCCCAGTGGGAAACGGAGAAATCCTTTCGCCCCGCGCAGTCTGTCGCGCGGGCCTGACATCCTCCGCAGCAGGCGCCGATTGGGTGCGAGGCCCGAATTTCTTCGGAGCTCGGCCGGCTTTCAAGTCCGCGACATCCTTCGGCGACAACATCCGCCACATTCCTGCGCGGAGTTTTTCGGGTCTGAGCGTGCCGATGCGGACCCGCTTGAGTGACTCCACTTCGTAGCCGCAATCGTAAAGCATCAGGCGGATCTGGCGTTTGATCCCCTGCGTGAGAATGACGCGCAGCTTGAGCGCCGACAGGATTTCTACGGTTTCCATTTTCGCGCGCCCGCCTTCAATGTGGAAGCCGCGCAGAAGTTTTTCAGCGTGCTTCGGCTCGAAAGGCTTATCGAGTGTCACTTCGTATTCCTTCTCCAGTTTGAAGCTGGGATGGGTGAGCGCCATGGCAAGGTCACCGTCGTTGGTGACGATCAGGAGTCCTTCGCTTTCCATGTCGAGGCGTCCAACGTGGTACACGCGAGGCCAGTCCGTGGGCAGGAGGTCAAAGATCGTACGCCTTTGTTTCTCATCAGAGGCGGTGCACAGAAACCCGCGGGGTTTGTAAAGAACGGCGTGCACGGTTTCCTGCGGGCTGACCACCGTGTTCCGGACTTTCACCACATCTCCGGGACCCACGGTCGTGGCGAGGTCGTCGACAACCTGGCCGTTCAACTTTACCTGCCCCTCGCGGATGAGGGTTTCAACGCCACGGCGGGATCCAAGTCCGGCTGAGGCGAGATAACGATTTAGACGCATGAATTTGGTGGGTTGGGCCGCGCGATCCTTCTGGCGGGTGGAAGAGCATCGTTTATTACGCTGCTTCGCGCAATGGCGTGGAGAGTGCGTTTTGCTCGGAAGAGCGGGGTAGAGGAGGTTCTATTGGCCAATCTAAAAGCCTTCAAATTTTTCACAGGTGGAATAAATATGCGGCGGAGTTAAATTTTCAAAAATGAGCAAAGGTTCCATCCCGCGTAAGACAGTTTACAGGCTTTCATTGTACTACCGTGCGTTGCAAAGGCTTAACGCGAACGGGATGGACATGGTTTCCTCCGCGGCCCTCTCCAAGGCGGCTGGCGTGAAGCCCACCCAGCTCCGCAAGGATCTCGCGTACTTCGGGCACTTCGGGACGCGTGGTCTGGGATACAGCGTGGCGGCGTTGACCGAAAAACTCGTGGAGGTGATGGGCACCGCGCAGTTGCAGCCCGTGATTCTGGTGGGGGTGGGCCAGCTTGGTTCGGCGCTGCTGGGGTACAGCGGCTTCGCCCGCGAGGGTTTCGAAGTGGTCGGCGCGTTCGACTTGAATGCGCCCCGCAAACGCCCGAGCAAGCTGCGCGTGGAGGTCATGCCCATGGAGCGGATGGCCGCATTTGTTCAGGAGCGCAGGATCAAGATCGCCGTTCTGACCGTGCCCGGGACGGTGGCGCAGGAGGTGGCGAACCATCTCGTGGACTGCGGGATCCAAGCCATCTTGAACTTTGCGCCCGCGGTGTTGCAGGTGCCGGAGCAGGTGGTGGTGAACCACGTGGATCTCGCGGCCGAATTGGAAAACCTGAGCTATTTCATCCACTGAACCGCGCAAGCCGCATGGCCAAACTCGCAAGTCTTGGGAGCCCGCTTTTTTCGCTGGAGGTGTCCCTCCAAAGCGGCCAGGCCTTTCACTGGGTGCGCGAGGGCGCCGGCTGGCTCGGCGCCGTGGGCGGGCAGGCCGTGTATTTGGAGCAGCGAGCGGGAGAGCTCTGGGTGAATCCCGAGGGAGCCGCCGCGGCCAGGGGGTATCTCGCTCTGGATCATCCTTTGGAGGAGATTCATGCGAGTTTTCCGGCGGACCCGACCATGCGGGAGGCGCTTGAGTTTTGCAAAGGGATGCGGATTTTGCGGCAGCCCGCGTGGGAGGCGGTGGCGACGTTTATCACCTCCTCAATGAAGCAGGTGGCGCACATTGCGCAGATCTCACACACCCTGCGCAGACTTTATGGAGAAAAGTTGTCCTGGTGCGGGCGCGAAGTGTTCGCATACCCCAGGCCGGAAGCGCTTGCTTCGCTTGAAGAAGCGGATTTGCGGGCGTGCGCGCTGGGTTACCGGGCGAAGAACCTCCTCGCCTCAGCCCGCATGGTGGCGCGCGGGGAGGTCGATCTGGAGGCTGTTCGCGCCATGCCTGACGACCAGGCGCGCGAGGAGTTGTGCCGGCTGGCTGGTGTTGGGGAAAAAGTGGCGAATTGCGCGCTGCTCTTCGGGTTCGAGCGGCTGCGGGCCTTCCCGGTGGACGTCTGGATTGAGAGGGTGTTGCGGGAGAGGTATTTTCAGAGAAAAAGGAAGGTGACTTCCGCAAGGATCAGGGAGTTTTGCGCGACTTACTTCGGTTCCTACGGGGGGTATGCCCAGCAGTACCTGTTTCATCACGCGCGTTTGACGTGGGGGAAAAAGTAGCGCGTTTTGCAGACTGCTGTATTTTAGACCGCCCCAACCCCTTGTAAGCCGATGATTGTAGACGTTGTGATGCATCCTGCGGAAATCGCCCTGCTCAAGGGGCGCTTGTTACCGGATGTTTTATGCGTCGTGTTTGATGTGCTGCGGGCGACGTCGTCCATTCTCACCGGACTCGCTCACGGGGTTGCCGAAGTTGTGCCAGTTGAAACCATCGAAGAGGCGCGCGCCATTGCCGCCGCCCGCAAGGACGCTGTCTTGGGCGGCGAGCGAAACGGAGATCGAATCGAGGGGTTCGCGCTGGGAAATTCGCCGATGGAGTATTGCGCGATCCCGGGGCGGGTTGTCGTGACAACCACCACCAACGGGACGGTGGCGTTGAGGGCGTGCAGCGGCGCCAACGCGGTGTGGGTTGGGGCGGTGCTGAATCTCGGGGCGCTTGCGCGCGAGATCCGCAGGACGGCGCCCGAGAGGCTGCTGCTGGTGTGCGCGGGGACTTTCGAAACGATGGCGCTGGAGGACGTGTGGGCCGCGGGCGCGTTGGTGGATGCGTTCACTGACGCGCAGTGGACCGACTCCGCGCGCTGCGCGTGGACCGTCGCCAAGCAGTGGCCGGTTTCCGGCGAGGCGTTGAGGCTTTCAAGAAACGGGCGCGCCTTGATCAACGCCGGTCGTGAGAAGGACGTCGACTGGTGCGCATCACTCAACAAGTTTGATGTGGTCGGTGAGATGGTGGATGGGATCATTCGAACAAGGAGGTCCGCTTGAAGTTCGAAATGCCGCATGTCGCGAAAAAAGCGATCAACGCGCTTCCAGACTTGCGTGAGGAGCCGCCGCAAGTTCAGGCGTTCGCCGCCATCATGGGCTCGGTTGCAGTGCATATTTTTGTGCTGCTGATTTGGCTTTCGCTGCAGAACGGCTGGATTGAAAAACTGCTGCGCGCGATTCCAAAACCCGAGGCGCCGCTTGAATTGGTTTTCGCCCCGCTGCCTCCATCGGAAAAAATGGTGGTGCCGCTGGATCAGCTCCGCGAAAAGGAGCGGGTCGATTCCGCGGCACTTGCTGAGGCTCCGAAACCGCGCCCGGATGCCACTTTCCAATCTGATCGCAATCTTGCGGCCGGCAGCACGTCAAAGCCTGCGGGTGCCGCACCCCAGCCGTCCGCAGATGGGAGGAATACCGCTGTGAAGACGCTTGCTTCGCAGGAGGCCAGGGCGGGTTCGTCCAGCACTCAAAAATCCAAGTCATCGAACACGCCGCCTCCAATGTCCAAGACCACAGCGAGCAAGGTCGCCTCGCTTTCAAAGAAGCCCGCGGCGCGGCCCGAGGTGGGTGCGCAGACGGAGCGCTTGGAGGATCTCGAGGAACTCGCAGGTGAATTGGTGTTCCGCAAGTTTGCCGCGGGAAGCGACGCTGCGAGCAAGAGCGCGGATTCCAAGTCGTCCAGCTCAAGCGAGTCGCCGGAGAAATCTGCGGACGATCTCTTCAAGGAGGGTAAAGAGCAGTCGAATGTGAAGGGTGGCCTTCCCCAGAACGGCAAGACCGGGGTGGATGCCAATAAAACGGCCCTCGCCGCCTACATGAAATCCGTGAGCCGCGCGATCGGCGTGCGTTGGAATGTTTTGGTGAAGGAAAAAATGGATTCGCTCGACACGGGCTCGGTCAAAGTCCGCTTCAAGGTTGCACAAGACGGCACCGTGAAAGATATCTCAGTGGAACACAGCACCGCCAACCAACAGTTTTCGGAGATCTGCATGGGAGTGGTGCGCGCTGCAAAACTCGACCCTCCCCCCGAGGAGGCGCGTCCTCTCTTGCGCGACGGTTTGCTTGAGATACCTTTCACCTTCTCTCTGTATTAAGTCATGAATTTTGCCAACGACAGTACCGCCGCGCTCGTGCAGTTTTTCACGAAGGGAGGAGTCTTCATGATTTTCCTCGCGATATGTTCTGTGGTGGGCGTTGCGGTGATTTTACTGCGGATGCTCGGCTTGCGACGCGATCTTGCAGTGCCCCCCGTGCTGCGTTCTGAAATCGAGCGTCTGAAAGCGGATGGCGAGGATCCTGTGGTCCGGCTGTCAGCGTTTCTGCTCGCCGACCGCTCGCCGCTTGGTCGTTTGATCAAGGTCGTGATCCGTCACATGCACGTGGACCGATCCGAGAATCAGGATGCCGTGCAGGTGGCCGCGCGCACTGAGATGGTCAAGCTTGAGCAGGGATTGTTCATCTTAGAGATTCTCGTCGGCATCACGCCACTTCTAGGACTTCTCGGTGCTGTTTCAGGGTTGGTGAAGGTCTTTGCGGCATTCGGGGACGCGGGTGCGCAGGGTGACACGCACATCATTGCAAGCGGCATCTCGGAGGCGTTGAGCACGACAGTGGTCGGGCTCGCAATCGCCATTCCATGCTTGATCGCGTACTCCGTCTTTGTCCGGAAGCTGGAGACCATCGCAGCCGAAATGGAGGCGCTCATCTCCCTTCTGCTTTCGAAGTGCTACCAGTACAAGGCCCACGCCGCGGCGAAAAGCGCAGCGACGCGCCCTCACGCGTAAACACACTTGGGAAGCGCGCACACTGATCGATGAATTTTTACCCCAAACGCCGCAGAACGCCGCAGATCATCATCGTTTCGCTGATCGACATTTTCGCGATCCTGCTGATCTTCGTGATTGTTTCGACCAGTTTTAAAAAGGCGCAGCCGAACGTGGTGATCCGCCTGCCGGAATCGAAAAGCGCCGCGGTTGCACAGCCAAAGCGCGAGCCGATCATCCTCACGATTTCACGGGAGTCGCAGCTTTTTGTCGACGAACGGCAGGTCGAACTGGAGCGTCTGGTGCCGATCTTGAAAGCCATTCAATCCCGGGATCCCCAGATGGTGCTGGCTTTGAACGCCGATAAAGAGGCGCCGTTTGGTATGGTGCTGAAGGTTCTGGACGCCTTGAAGGAAGCTGGCGTCAAAGGGAGTTTAACTGCATTCATGGAGCGCGTGAAATGATTAGGGAAATCGTGATTTTTGGAGACCCGGTTCTCAGAAAGGTCGGGGCGAAAATTGATGTCGTTTCTGACGAGGTGGCCAAACTCGCGGCCGACATGATCGATACCATGCGGGCTGCAGACGGAGTTGGCCTTGCGGCGCAGCAGGTCGGCGTCGCGCTCCAGATCGCGGTGGTGGATGTCGCCGAGGTGGAGGACCGGCCCAGTCTCATGAGAATCAACGGCCAGGACGTCGACCATCGAAAGTTCATGCCGATGGTGCTGATTAATCCGCAGCTGGAGCTTGGGAAGGAAAAAGAGCCCGGAAACGAAGGGTGTCTGTCTTTTCCAAAGATCAATGCAGACATCAGTCGGGCGGTCAGGGTTCGTTGCATGGCGCGGACTTTGGACGGCGCCGTTTTGGACTTTGAGGCTGCGGGTTTCCTGGCGCGCGCGCTGCAGCACGAGGTGGATCACCTCAATGGAGTGCTGTTCATCGACCGGATGTCATCGGCGGCAAAGGCGAGCCTCGCCGGAAAGATCAAGCGGCTTCAAAAGCGATGACAACGACCGGTTCATCCCGATCAAGCGGATCCTGCGACTCGAGCAGCCTCGGTATTGACGCCCACGGCGAATAAGTTCCTGCGCCTCGGGGTTCGTTTCCATTCACGTGCTGTGTCTCGAACCGAATGCCGCGCCCCGCGCCTCGATTTGAGGCGCGGACACTCTGCTTACGGGGCAGCGCTTTCTAATACTCGCGCTTGGTTTTCTTGCCGGGCTCCGGCACGGGATAGAGTCCGCTCGCGTCAGCTTGGACGGGGGCGGGGGAATCCATCGTGAACGTGTCCGCGCCCGGCGCGTATTCGTGCTCGTGGTTGAGCATCTCCTCAAGCGTGACTTCCTGGGCGGTATGGGTCGCGTAACGGCCCATCGATGTCACCACGCTCGCCATCACTCCGCGCTCGACCTCGTTATAGGGCGTGTCGTTGCGGATGGCGGCGGTCAGATCCTGCCATTCGTTGAAGTACGGGTCGTCTGGAATCTTGGTGTCCGGCGAGGTCCAGATCATGTTTTCCTTCGCGGGTGTCTGTCCCTTGTAGGTGCTGGAGGGCCGTCCGCAGTCACCGCTCTTGGAGACGACCGCCATGCCCTTGCTTCCATGCGCGTAGCTGGAGTAGAGGGGCAGCGCACCGTTCATGCAGCGCCCGTCCATGAACATTTTCGCGCCGTCGGCAAACGTGTATTCCACTGAATAAGAGTCAAAGTTTTGGTCCACGTACGGTTTGCCTCCCGGTGCAATCCGGGAGGTGCGGCCGCCCACCCCGTGGCACTTCACCGGCCATGCGTTCTTGATCCAGCAAAGATGATCAATGTGATGGATATAAAAATCACTGAAGCCGCCGCCACTCGCCCAGAGGAAGCTATGGAAGCGCGAAATCTGCCACAACAACTCCTTCGGTTCCCCGGGCCACGGCTCGGAGAACACGGAGCCGATCGTGCCCTGCATGCGGTAGCCGCGCAGCAGGTTGATGTCGCCAATCTCGCCGTCTTGAATGCGTTTCTGCAACTCCTGCATCGCGTGGCTGTGACGTGACATCAGGCCGACACCGACTTTGAGGTTTTTCGCCGAAGCCTGTTTCGCAAGCTCCAGCATGCGCAGAGAAGTGGGACCGTCCGCAGTGAGGGGCTTTTCCATGAACACGTTCAGGCCCTTTTCGATCGCGTACTTGAAATGCACCCACCGGAACGCAAGCGGCGTGGTGAAGATGGCAATGTCCCCTTTGCGGAGCGAATCCATCGCGTGCTTATACGCATCAAAACCGATGAACTTGCGGTCGCCCACGTCGACTTGGTTTGGGTAGCGGTTGCTGATCGAGCTGAAGCTGCTCTCGAGTTTGGATTGGAAGACGTCGGCCATGGCGACGAGCTTCGGCGCGCCTTCCTGAGACAGTGCATTTACGGCTGCCCCTGTTCCGCGTCCGCCGCAACCGATGAGCGCGATCCTGAGCTGGTCGCTGCCTTGGGCGTGCACTCGGGGGATAAGGACTCCGGAAAGAGCCGATGCGCCGATGCCGAGGGTGGAAGTCCTCAGAAAGTCGCGGCGTGAAAATTCTGGGGAACGCAGGCCGGTTGGCCTTTCGGGCGAGTTGGGGGTGGTTGCCATGACCCATGCTCCTCACACGGCGGCCCGCTTGTCAATGCGAGGTGCGGCGATTTGCGTGGGATCTACGCCCGCAAAGCAGATCGCGAACCGCCACGGCGACCCTCGGAGAAAGGTTTAAAATGCAGTTCGCTTTTCACTTTCCGCATGTCATCGGCACATCTGAAAAAGGCGCCTCCGTGCTAGATGCCTGCGTGGGTCTCTGCTTAAGTTGCCGGTCCGATTTGTTTTATCCATGAGCACTGAGCGCAGAAAGCCCTACCCCTTCGACCAAATTGAGGCCAAATGGCAGCAGTTTTGGGACGAGCATCAGACCTTCCATGTGGCCAATCCGGGCGAGCCCGGATTCGACGCCTCACGGCCCAAGTACTACGTGCTCGACATGTTTCCGTACCCGAGCGGCGCAGGGCTCCACGTGGGGCATCCCGAGGGATACACCGCAACCGACATTATTGGGCGTTACAAGCGGATGTGCGGCTTCAATGTGCTGCATCCGATGGGATGGGACGCCTTCGGGCTGCCGGCGGAGCAGTATGCGATTCGCACCGGCCAGCATCCTGCGGTGACCACTGCGGCGAACATCAACAATTTTCGCGGCCAGCTCAAGCGGATCGGCTTCGGATATGACTGGCAGCGCGAGGTGAACACGACCGACCCCGGTTACTTCAAGTGGACCCAGTGGATTTTCCTGCAGCTCTACCATGCGTGGTACAATCCTGAGACGAAAAAGGCGGAGTCGATCAGCACGTATCACGGCCAGAATCCGGATTCGGTACGGCTCGCGTATGTGGCGGAGGTTCCGGTCAACTGGTGTGACGCGCTTGGCACGGTGCTCGCCAACGAGGAGGTGGTGGATGGAAAAAGCGAGGTGGGCGGACATCCCGTGGAGCGGCGGCCGATGCGGCAGTGGATGCTGCGCATCACTGCGTTCGCGGACCGCTTGATCAGCGAATTGGACGGGCTTGACTGGCCTGAATCCATCAAGCTGCTTCAGCGAAATTGGATCGGCCGCTCGGAGGGCGCCGAGGTTGAGTTCACCATCGCCGAGGGCGGCCAGAAAGTGCGTGTTTTCACGACGCGCCCCGACACGCTTTTCGGTGCGACGTACCTGGTATTGGCGCCCGAGCATCCGCTCGTTAATGAAATCACCGCAACTACGCAGCGCCTTGCGGTGGCGGAGTATCAAAGCATGTGCCGCTCCAAGAGCGATCTTGAGCGCACGGACCTCGCGAAAGACAAAACGGGAGTGTTCACGGGAGCGTTCGCCATCAACCCAGTCAACGGCGAGCGGGTTCCTGTGTGGATCGCCGACTACGTCTTAACCGGCTATGGCACGGGTGCGATCATGGCGGTGCCTGCGCATGACTCGAGGGACTTTGAGTTTGCGCAAAAATTCCAACTGCCGGTGCTTCAGGTGGTGCAGCCTCCGGGCACGCTGGAATGGGCGGGTTTTACCGGTGAGGGAACCGCGGTGAATTCGGGTTTTTTAAACGGCCTTGCAACGGTTGAGGCGAAAGCCGAGATGCGCCGCTGGCTCGAGGAAAAGGGATGCGGGAAAGGAACCGTGCAGTACAAGCTGCGCGACTGGTTGTTTTCGAGACAACGCTATTGGGGCGAGCCTTTCCCGGTTGTGTGGGAAAACGGGAGCCACCGCGCGATCCCCGAAACGGAACTGCCTCTCACACCGCCCGAGATGGATGACTTCAAGCCGACGGGCACACCCGAGCCGCCGCTTTCCAAGGCGAAGGACTGGCTGCGCTACAGCGCGAATGCGGTTCGCGAGACAAACACCATGCCGCAGTGGGCGGGCTCGTGCTGGTATTATCTGCGTTATTGCGACGCTTCGAATGCCGGTCGTTTTGTGGGTTTCGACGCAGAGCGTTATTGGATGGGGGGCGGCAAGCCCGACTCAAAACCGGGCGGCGTGGATTTGTACGTCGGCGGAACGGAGCATGCGGTGCTGCATTTGTTGTACGCGCGGTTCTGGCACAAGGTGCTCTTTGATCTTGGGCACGTATCGACGCCGGAGCCTTTTCAGCGTCTGGTGAATCAGGGGCTGATCCTCGGCG
>JACCED011464342.1_pt1 | contig 17230 bp, 18 predicted proteins | sample 7455021 | NCBI WGS metagenome assembly JACCED01 (sample SAMN15323456, study PRJNA562643) | freshwater metagenome | isolation source: river surface water | place: USA:Blue River Watershed | collected 2017-08-19 | reverse complement strand
TCCCGCTAGCGCAGGTCCTGGAGTAAACGAGGTCCAATCAATCGTCATACAAATATTTTACGGGTTAACACGGTTTTGGGCTCATGCGCCATTGCAGATACTGTAGACCCAGATAGCCTCCTAAGATAAAACCTGGAAAGGCGATAAAGGCATTTAGAGCTAGCGTTGAGATCCCACTTAAGCCCTGACCTACAGTACAACCCACCGCAGTCACACCACCAAAACCCATTAGCGCCGCTCCGACCAAATGGTTGGCAGTGTCTTCGACCCCGCGAAAGGCTTCCCACCGAAATTGTTTCTGAATCACCGCACTAATTGCTGAGCCGCAAATCATTCCTAGCACAGCAACAATCCCGATCGTGAGTACCTTGGATTTATCACTCGTAAACATTAGCCAATCCAATGAGTAGGCATACGGGGCTACAAAAGATAAGCTCTCCATGCGACCCGAGTTGGTTACTAGAAATGCCTCCTGTAGGGTGTTAGGGTCTTCATCCAAATGCGCAAAGTGGCCTGAGGTCCACCATATGGCAGTAATAGCAATACCAACGCCGATACCAGCTAATAAGTTCTCCGAATTCCAGAAAGATCGGTTCAAAATGGCAAAGGCAATAAATGCCCCACCAATCAGAATTGACAAGATAATCCGTAACTGCTCTTTACCAATTGCAAAAGAGCTCGATAAGATGCTAGGCAAATCTTGATTGGTACTCAAGTTCAGCGCCACCTTATCAATCGAATTTGCTTTCATGACCCCTAAAAAGCCGCGCATGGTCATGTAGGCAACTAGCCCTAAGACAATAAACACAACGATCGATTTCAGATTACCGCTACCAATTCGGATTAGGGTTTTGCTGCCACAGCCTGAGGCGAGAACCATCCCGATACCAAATAAGACACTACCGATCAAGGTTGATAAATACAGTACACGATTGTTGGTATAGATGGATTTGCTCACATCAATCCAGCCTAGATGTGACATGGTGGCAACACCTAAAATCGCAATACCAATCGCTAGACACCATTGACGCATCCGCGACCAATCCTCCATCAGGATTCCGTCAGAAACGGCTCCTAATGTACAAAAGTTTGTCTTTTGCATAATGGCGCCAAGGATGGCGGTAATCACAAAGGTAATCAGCAAAGCCTGACTACCCAGAGAGCTAATCTGCTCTGGCGTTATATCAGTCATGATGATTCCTAGGGTTTAAATTTGTAGTACTGTTGGTTCAGATAAGCGGTAACGTCTGCTTCATCCTCAGGAAATAGGTCTAGGCGCAACTCCGTATTGCAACGTGCAACCATTACTTTTAGACGATCCAGCCCTTTTACACGTCGATCTTGCCGGGTATAGATCAATGTGCCATCGCCTAAGCCAGATTTCTCAGCATGGCATTTATAGCACTTGGTGTCCTCAATCTTTTTTCCATTAGCAAGGTCTGGCGCAGCGAGTGCTGCTTGGGAACCCAACCCAAAAAATGCTAATCCGACCAAAAATATTAATTTCTTCATAAGCGATTTATATACTAAATTCAGAAGAATGCCATTCTAGCGGAATATTGGATAAAAGATGAATAAAATCAGTTATTTATGGAGCAAAAATCAGATTCTTTCGAAATACTTATATAAGCCAAGGTAATAAAGAAAGCTTTATTTATGGTCTTATATAGGCGTATTTATCCTTAAATTGCAAATCAGCGATACGCACCACTCCCGAGGGGGTGAACTCCGCATCCAAGGTAAATTGATCTTTCTTGAGGTTTCGGTTGCGTAAGGTAATCTCGCAAACCTCAAAACGCACGCCACGCGATTTCATGGCTGCAACCAAGGGGGCATATTCAGTACCACTTTTATCTTTGGCACCTTCCATCAAAATATCGACGCCATTGGCATGGGTTACAACAATAATTTTGGTTTGGGGTGATACGTCCAAGTGATTACGCATATTACGCAAACCTTTAAGACCTTGAGTAGCCGCATCATCGATGTGATAGACCACGCGTGTTGAATCCGCATACGTTAGAGATGATCCCAATCCCAAACCAATACTCATTACGGAAAATACAAGATAGTGAATTAGTTTTTTCATGAGCCTCTCCCTAATTTTCTTCAATCATTAAATCGGCGCCATACCCGGATTATTCGTTACACCCTTAATCGCCGGTTCATTTAATTTAACCGCCTTAATGGTTTTAACTTCTCTTAAATGTCTGGCCATTAAATCCCAGATCGCTTCACCACCAGCATTTTTGGCTTCCTCCGATACGGGTGCCCAACCAGCCACTTTATAAGTCTTGCCGGCCTCGATCAGTTTGCCTCCCAAGCGCATCTCTGAGATTCGTTTACCGGCACCCGCAGCAGGATCGATGGTGTATTGCAAACCTCCGACTCGCACCATGTCGCCACCTTGTTGATAGTATGGATCGGGATTAAAGAGATTATCTGCAACGTCCTCTAAGACGGTCTTGATCATCTCGCCACTCATATTCGTGACCGTTGTAAAGGGATAGGTAATCGCGGTTTGATCGAGCAAATGCTCCATCGTGATCGACTCACCCGGTAATAAGGATGTTCCCCACCGGAATCCCGGTGAGAACGAGATCTCGGCATTTTTTTGCTTGATGAGACCATCCAAAATGACTTGATCGAAACTGCCATTGAAGTTACCGCGGCGATAGAGAAGCCCGTCGGTTACCGCAAGTTTCTCAGCAAGCTTTGATTCATAGGGGGCGCGGATTTTTTTGATTAATGCAGTCATTGATGCATCTGCTGGCAATAGATTTGAGAACACCGGTAGCAATTTGTATCGGAAATCACTGATCTTCCCGGCCTTCACATCAAAATCGAGAACACCCAAAAACTTGCCGTTTGATCCAGCGTTGGTGACTAAGGTCACACCACCAGCATTCTTCACCTTAACTGGGGCTGGGACACCGTCGTGTGTATGTCCACCCATGATTGCATCAATTCCGCGCACCCGTGATGCCATCTTTAAGTCAACATCCATTCCATTGTGGGATAGCACCACCACCACTTTTGCACCCTTGGCTCTTGCCTCATCCACGGTCTTTTGCATATTCTCTTCCTGAATACCAAAAGTCCAGTTCGGCACAAAGTATCGTGGGTTTGCAATCGGTGTGTAAGGGAATGCTTGTCCAATAATGGCAACTTGGACACCATTCATGGTTTTCATGGCATAGGGTGCAAATACCGCATCACCAAAATCAGTGGTCTTAATGTTTTGAGCCACAAATGAGACCTTACCCCGAAAATCTTTTTCAACAATTTCCATCACCCGTTTCTCACCAAGAGTCATCTCCCAGTGAGGTGTCATCACATCAACGCCCATTGCTAAACAGGCATCTACCATGTCCTGACCATTGGTCCACAAAGCAGTTCCTGATCCCTGCCAGGTATCACCGCCATCGAGTAATAAAGCGCCGGGTCGGCTAGCCTTAATTTGCTTGACCAAAGTTGCTAAGTGAGCAAAACCACCAACCTTGCCATACGTTTTAGCAGCCGCTGTAAAATCGAGGTAAGTAAATGCATGGGCATCGCGCGTGCCCGGCTTGATGCCATACGCTTTTAATAAATACTCACCAACCAAGTGCGGCGGCTTACCTTCTTGAGTGCCAATGCCTAAATTAACGTTGGGCTCGCGAAAGTAGATGGGTAGTAATTGGGCATGGCAGTCCGTGAAATGCAGAAAATGTACGTTCCCAAACTTAGGTAGGTCATAAAACTTTTTTGCAGCCGTTTGCGCGTGTGAGAACTCGGATTGCAAACTCATTCCGCCGGCCGATGCTATCGCAAGGGCCTGCAGAAACTCCCGTCTACTAAAAGACATAGGACTCCTTCGTAAATTGTTTATTGATTAACAGGCGAGTTTGGATCCAACAACAGAGCCATCACATCCTGCATTTGCTTCTCGGTCAGCAAATTGAAGTGACCAAAGCGTGGCATATTGCTGCACACGTTGTAGGCCTTGGAGTTATAAATACGATTCCAGGTATACGTCACCACCTCTTTGCTGTAACCACGTAATTTGCCGTAGTTCCACAAACTTGGCCCAATGTTTCCGTAAGAGAGTTCAGCCTTGTTAATTTGATGGCAGTTATAGCAACCTCCACCATTTGGAGTGTCGGCTTTATCGGTCCAGGTAGCACCGCGTCCACTTTGCGCTATTCGTTCACCGGATTTCCAATCGCCAATGTATTTACCATCGGAAGGTTGCTTGATCGAAGCCATATTGGCGTTCTGGATTGCTTCCGCTCTTTTGGGATCGCCCTTGCCTGCCAGTGCTTTTGGATCAGAGCAATACTTTTGGGCAGCGTCTTGCTTCAAGCGATCGATCGATGCAATGCCAGCAGTCTGAAAGCTTTCCTTCATCATTTTGTCAAACTTAGCGTCTGCCAATGCAGTTCCAACTGGAAGGGTAACTAAGGCTGCAGCAGTAATTAGATTTTTATAGTTCATTTTTATTGTCTCCAGCCTAGCGTTTCAATCCGGGGGCAGCCATCTTGCCACCATTTGCGGTCACAGCCATATACATCGATACAGCAATCGTGTCGTCCGATATATAGATAGGCTCTGGGAAACGTTGCTGACGATAGCAATCATTCAAGCGATACTGCATCGTCCAGAAAGTTCCGCTCGATACGCGATATGCGGGCCAAGCACCCCAACCCAATGCAGAACCTGCTTGGGTCGTTAGGTTTGGTAAATCTTGTAAACGAATCCGTTTGCCGGGATCGGCATGGCACGATGCACATGAAAAGTCCATTGGCCCCGCCTGATAGAAGAATGCTTTTTTACCAAGCTCGAACATTTCTTTTTCTTTGGGATGCTTGGTTGAAACATTAATGGTGGAACCCTTAGAGTTGGCAACGACATAAGCCACAATTGCCTCTACATCTTTGCGCTTACCCTTACCCCAAGTTCCTTGAATAATTTCTTTTGCATCAAATCCCTGCAAGCGCTCCATGCAGGTAACGATTCGGGATTCAAGGTCTTGAACTTTGTTCGTATCTTTAAAGTATTTGGGTAATACTGCATAAACTCCTTTGACAACACCAGGACCGAGACCTAGATCGCACTTCTCCAGCGTGGCATTTTTGGGACCCATGGCTTTCTTCCAGAGCTCCTCACCAGCCATTTCATATAAATCAGCAGGATTACCGTCAGCGATCATAGCGCGATATTTTTCAATCTCAGCTGTGGGCGCGCCTGCTGGTGCCGCAGTAGGTGCTGGAGCTGGGGTTGGGGTTGACGTTGGTGCCGCTGCTTTCTTTGGCGGCTCTGGAGTCGTACACGCTTGCAGCACAAAAAGCGAGGCAAGCAAAAATACCCCGCGCGTCCAATGTTGTCTCATAACATCCCTCTTCTTGTTATTAAAGGTTTGCGACTACTTCTTAGGATACGGTTGCCTCATCGGTGCGTTTACCACCCTTGTTATCGATCCAAGAAATGGTTACCTTATCGCCTTTGGCACCCTTGTATTTGAAGTTCAAGAATGGGTCTTTAGAAACTGCGGGACCAAACTCGCCCTTAAACACATCTTTGCCATTTGCTTTAGCAGTAACAACACTAATGAACCATGCAGGAATGGCTTTGCCGGATGCATCTTTACGCTGACCGGTTTCCATATCGTGCTTCATTAACACTTTGACATCGACAACGCCACCACTCTCGGTTGCTCTTACGCGCATCGGATCTGACATTTTGCTTCCTCTCTAATTCGTTAAAAAGTTATTTACTAATTGCTTAATTAGCCGCCGCAACCACCGAGGGTTACTTTCACTTCCTTGACGGCAACACTCCACTTGTTATCGGCTTTAACGAGCGCATACACATTGGAGGTTTGACCCATCTTGATACGAGTGGTCACAAAAGGCTCTGTGCCCGCGGGAATAAAGAACTGTGCAGCCAAAGCACTGGGGTTCTTGTCAACCAAGATCGCCATTTGCTGAGCTTTCAAAGTAGTGTTGATACCAACCGGTACCACTGCACCGTTCTCAGCAATATCAGGAGCAATCATTGTGATTGCTGCTGAGTTTTCAGGTTTACCTGCGCCCAACACTTTGAACACATCGTCGAGTGATTTACCCTCGAACGCGGCTTTATTCCATTCTTGTGCCTGAGCAGGAGTAATCAAACCTGCAGAAGCCATCAAGCCAAAGATGGCTGAATATTTCAATACATCACGTCGCTGCTTATCCATAAATACTCCTTTTTATCCACTGCTACTAACTGTTTAATTTATAAAACTATATACGCAACTAAAAATTGATATTTCAGTAAAAACCCTTAATCTTATTTACCCCCATTTAACATCCACTGCACCAAAATCTTATTATCCGCATCCGATAATTGTGTTTGTGCTGGCATGGGTATTGCACCCCATACACCCGCACCCCCTGCTTTTACTTTCTTTTCAAGCATTGCCTGGGCATTGGCGACACCCTTATATTTATTGGCAACATCAGCAATCGATGGGCCGACCAATCGAGCTGCTGGAGCATGACAAGCAGAACAATTTTCTTTCTTAAATAGATCTGCAGGTCCAGCAGCCTTAGGTGCTGCACTTGCTGTTGAAACCATCATCATGCCACTACTCGGCATTGCTGCTAATGGCGGTTTGGTGGTGTCAACGCCACGATAAGGACCGTACTCGCGATTTTGTTCTGCTAGATTGTTGTGTGCGTTGCGGGCATAGTCAGGCAACACTGAACCAACCGCAACGTGTTGAGCACAATTGTTCATGCAGGCAGCATTTTTGACATCGGGCACACCCTTAATAGTCCACATGCCATGCTTTTGGGTCATGCCGTTGCGATTCGGCATCTTAGCTTGAACCTGCGCAATATTTTTATTGGACAAGACAAAATCATCGGGCACGACTTCGCCAAGATTCAACATGAATGCCACCAATGCATAGGTCTCATCAACCGTGAGTGTGCGCGGTGCATTCCAGGGCATCGCGCGATATACATAATCCCACAAGGTTGATACCGTTGGCACCTTCATCAAGGTTGTTCGTTGAGGCTGTTTATCGCTAGTTAGAGATGCAACCCTACCGGTCTTCATATCATCTTTTGTTGTACCCCCTGCAATTGGAGTAAAGACTTCATTGGATTCACCAAAGATGCCGTGGCAACTTGCGCATTTTTGCTCCCACAAAGCTTGACCTTGTGAGACAGATCCTGAGCCGACAGGTAAGCCTTTGAAGTCAGGACGAACATCAATATCCCATGCCGCAACTTCTGCTGCTGTTGCATTACGTCCGATGTTCATATAAGTCTTTGGTTTACTAGCCGCAGGAGCGGTTTGTGCAGCAACCGGTCGATTCAATAAAAGTGTTGTTGTCACAACAACCATTGCTAGCAATCCAGTATGTAGCAGTGATTTCATGATGGGTGAATTAGCCGACTTGTACATTGCTGACCTCCCCATTGCTATCCACCTTCCATGATTGAATCGCATTGTTGTGATAAATCGAGCGCGTACCACGCACGGTCCGTAATTGACGAATGGTAGGTTGGACATAACCAGTGTCATCAATAGCGCGTGACTGCATGATGGTTGGTGAACCATCCCATACCCAATCAATATTGAATCGTGTGAGTGCCTTGGTCAAAATCGGGGTCTCAAGGCGTGCTGTGCGCCAATTATTACCACCGTCAAACGAGACATCCACGCGTTTAATCTTGCCGCGACCTGACCAAGCCAGACCGCTCACGTTGTAATAGCCCTTATCAAAAAGCTGTTGTCCACCCGAAGGCGATGTAATAACCGATTTGCATTCCTGAATCGAGGTGTATTGGCGGTGTAAACCATCGGGCATCAAGTCAATGTAGTGAATTGCCTCGTCTTTAGTGCCATACGGCATATCGCCCACTTCAATGCGACGCAGCCACTTCACCCAGCTAACACCTTGTACACCCGGCACAACTAGACGAAGCGGGAATCCATTCTCAGGGCGCAACATCTCACCGTTCATTCCCCAAGCCACCATCACATCATCGAGGGCCATTTCTATCGAGATTGTGCGAGTCATTCCAGAGCCATCACCACCCTCGGCCAATATGTATTTACCCTTCTTCAGATCTGCCCCACAAATATCGAGCAAGGTTGAGAGCGGTACACCCGTGAACTCGCAGCAAGAGAGCATACCGTGGGTATATTGCACAGTAGGTACCGCTACATTGCCCCACTCAAGTCCGGTGTTTGCGCCGCACTCAATAAAGTGAATTCGTGAGACCGATGGCAAACGCATCAAATCGTTCATAGTGAATACTTTTTCATTCTTCACCAGTCCGTTGACCATCAAGCGATGTTTGTTAGGATCGATGTTGTACCAACCTTGATGATGGCGTTCAAAGTGCAAGCCATTGGGAGTAATGATGCCAAACAACCCTTGCAAGGGGGTAAATGCGACCGATGCAGCCGATACCCGAGTCAATCCGGGTGACTCACGACGGACTAAGTTCTTTTCATAGATGGATGGTGTTCCATAGGGCTCGGTAGCAACATTCTTGCCAAGCGTGGTTTGCCAAATTTGCTTTTCCAGAATCGCTGGGTCACCCTGCGGATTTGCCAAGGCAAGGCCACTGCCAACAGCACCGGCACTTCCGAGAGCGGCCATAAAACTCTTACGCAGAAATCCACGACGTTTTTCATCGGCGCCATGCTCATTAATTTCGGCAATGACGTCCTGCGATAAAAAATTCTCTGGCGCCTTTTTAATTAAATTAGCGCTATCAAGACTCGATTGGGTTTTGGTTTGGTTGCTCATATTAATCATCGATTAAAGGTTGAACAAAAAATTTCAAATGGATTTACTCAAAGAGACCATTCGAGATTCGGCCACATACTTGTTGGCACATCTCAAGGGTTACTTCATCACAAATTGAGTAATAAACAGTCGTACCGACTTTGCGTCGGCTCAAAATACCAGCTTCATGCAAGCTGCCTAAGTGTCGTGAGACGTTGGCTTGACTTGATCCAGAAACTTCAATGACTTGAGAGACGGACTTTTCGCCTTGGCAAAGTGCATACAGAATTCGCAGTCGTGATGGCTCTGCAAGAACAGCAAAGAATTGGGATACTTTTTCAAACAAAAGCTCCATTTGCTTGGGGCTTAGGTTTTTTTGAGACAAACTGATTGCCGGTCCTGTTTGTGCAGGCTGTTTTGCGGGACTGGTTGAAGTAGACATAAATATGCGTTTGAACGCATATTACACCTAAAATTTGTCAGGAGAAATATACAGATATACCCTGATCAGCCACAAATCGAATAAGATCCGTTGGAATCCATGAATCAAGTTATTTTCTAGAATTATTCCCTAACAAGCTGATTTCTATAAGAATTATCAATTGCTCGATACCCAAGCCATCTTTCTATCATTGCAACTGGCCTTTTGGACCTTGGTGGTCTTAATCCCCGTTGGGATTGCGGTGGGCTACTGGCTCGCCCAAGCCGGTTCTTGGAAATCCTGGGCCGAGGCTGCCTTGGCTCTCCCCTTAGTGTTGCCTCCTACCGTTTTGGGCTACTACTTTATTGTGGCCTTTGCGGGACAAAGTTTGTTTGGTGAGCCCTTAGTGTTTTCGTTCACGGGGCTTTTGGTCGCCTCAATCATTATTAACCTGCCTTTTGCGATTCAACCGATTCAACGTGCCTATGAGGCAATTCCATCCGAGATTAAAGAGGCAGCCAAGGTAAGTGGGCTTAGCACTTGGCAGCGCTTTCGTTTGATTGAGCTTCCACTGGCATGGCGAGGGATTTTGAGTGGCGGCGCCATGACCTTTGCACACACCTTAGGTGAGTTTGGCGTAGTTTTGATGGTCGGTGGCGCAATTCCTGGAGAAACCAAAACAGCATCAATTGCTATCTATGACAAAGTGCAAACCTTTGATACAGCCGGCGCTGGCGCTCTATCGCTGGTCTTATTACTGATCTCACTAATTGCAATTGCTATCTCGTATGGATTATTGGCACAGAACCGTATGGGAGTCCGTCGTGCTTAGGGTTCAGATCCAACAAACCGTACCCAATCCCCTACTGCTTCAATTAGAGGTTGCAGCTGGCGAAGTACATGCTTTAGTGGGTCCATCAGGGAGCGGTAAAACTAGTGTGCTGCGTTCCATCGCGGGCTTGCATCATCCTGAAACAGGATTTATTGAGTGCAACGGCGACGTTTGGCTGAATCGAGATTCCGCACGCGGGTCATTAGTTGCGCTACCTGCGAATCAGCGCTCGTGTGGATTTTTGTTTCAACAATATGCGTTATTTCCACATTTGAGCGCGCTGGAGAATGTTTGCATCGCGCTTTATAACCAAATACCCGATTTAACTGCTCGAAAGCAAAAAGCGCAGGAGTGGCTCGATCAACTGAGTATTAGTGAGCTCTCAGCGCGACTACCCAAACAGTTATCTGGTGGACAACAACAGCGTGTTGCACTGGCTCGAGCCTTAGCACGCTCACCCAAGATTTTGCTATTGGATGAGCCCTTCTCTGCCATTGATATCCCAACTCGACAGAAGCTCTATCAAACTCTTGCATCACTGCGCAAACAACTGAATATCCCAATGATTTTGGTAACGCACGATTTGCGAGAAGCCAATTTATTAGCTGATCAAATTACGGTGATTGACCAAGGTGTTGGTCTCCAAACTGTGAACCCTCAGGCTCTGTTCACTAGACCACGTAACGCCCGCGTGGCACAACTCGTCGGGATCCCTAATTTATTTCATGGGGTCTTTAATGCCGGCACATTAAGCTGGGGTTCAAGTCCGTGGGTATTTCAGATTAAAGATAAAGGGAGGATTCCACCAAACTCCCAAGTGGCTTGGGTCATTCCTCAAGAAGGTATCAGCGTACACCGCGACTCGGGACCACAACGCATTGCCTGTCAGGTCAAACAAATTAGCGCCTTAGGTCAAATTGCTTTAATTGAGTTCAGCATTGAGCAGATTGCAGAGACTCTTACTTGGGAGGCCTCCGTAGCAGAGGTTAAGCGTTTGCAATTAGATAAGGATATTGCAGCATTTTTGGAGTTCGAGACCGAACAGATTCATATCATGCCCTTGCGGCCTATTAATGATCCGCGGCGCTTCATGAGCGCATCACAAGCAACCAGTTAGAGATCAGAATTACTTTTTAAGACCGGCCTGAAGATCTCGCTTGAGATCTTCGACATTCTCAAGACCCACTGCAATCCGAACTAAGCCATCTACAATACCGGCCTCTTTGCGAGCTTGTGGAGTAATGCGGCCATGTGTGGTGCTAGCAGGATGCGTAATTGTGGTTCGAGTATCACCGAGGTTTGCGGTAATTGAGCACAAACGGGTTTGATTAATCAAACGATAGGCAGCTTTCTTACCACCCTTAAGTACGAATGACAAAATTGGACCACCCGCAGTTTGTTGACGTTTTGCCAATGCGTGTTGCGGATGACTCTTCAATCCAGGGTGATAAACCTTTTCAACCCCAGCTTGCTTTTCTAGCCATTGAGCAAGTGCTAAGGCATTCGCACTCTGCGCTTTCATTCTGAGCTCAAGCGTTTCTAATCCTTTGAGAAACACCCAGGCATTAAAGGCAGAGAGCGTTGGGCCCGCGGTTCGTACAAATGGAAATACCTTGCCCATAATGAACTCATGACTGCCAACAATTGCGCCACCGACCACGCGCCCCTGACCATCGAGATACTTAGTGGCTGAATGAATCACAACATCAGCGCCCAAAGCAAGGGGCTTTTGGAGTGCGGGTGTGCAAAAGCAGTTGTCAACGACCAACAGAGCTTTTGCTTTCTTGGCCAACTTTGCTAACGCCGCAATATCAGCAATCTCGGTTAAGGGATTGGATGGGGTTTCCAAATAGAACAATCTGGTGTTTTTCTGAATCGCTGCTTGCCACGCTTTCGGATCATCTATTGCAACATAGCTTGTGGTAATCCCAAAGCGACTCAAGATCGAAGAAAACAATTGAGTTGTGGCACCAAAAACAGATTTGGAGCAAATCACATGATCACCAGCTTGCAGGTGAGCCATCGCTGTGGTCAAGATCGCAGACATCCCCGATGCAGTAGCAATACAAGCCTCACCAGCCTCGAGAGCTGCAAGACGATCCTGAAACATACTGACCGTTGGGTTGGTAAAGCGTGAATAGATAAAACCTTGATCGGCGTTAGCGAAGCCATGCTCCGCCTCTTCTGCTGAATTGAAGCAAAAACTTGAGGTTAGAAACAGAGCTTCAGAGTGCTCCTGGTAATCCGAGCTACGACGAGTCCCAGCCCGAACGGCAAGGGTCTCGGGAGCCAAGTTCTTAAAATTAGGGGTTGGGCGAACAGTTTTTTTCATCTTGGTATAAGTTTGACAGGTTCATCAGAGCCTGTCACGCACGTCGTGTTTGGTAAACCACAGTAATGGCTTTAAATCTTATTTGCTTGCACTAATCTCCATTAGTCACCATTGGCAAGCTGAAGATGAAGCTGGGAGCGTGCGAAGTCACTGGAATCCTTTTTGTAATCCTCTTCTTTGGCAGTATTGCGAGCTGCCTCGAGCGCATCAAGGTACGCTTCAGTGATATCACCTGTAATGTATTGACCATCGAAACAGGAAGCCTCAAAGTTTTTAATCCTTGGATTAATGTCTTGTACGGCTTTCTTCATATCTTCAACACTTTGATAGATCAATTGATCGGCACCAATCAATTTATTAATCTCATCATGCGAGCGTCCATAAGCAACCAGCTCACTGCGGGTTGGCATATCAATGCCATAGACATTCGGAAAACGAACTGGAGGGGCCGCTGATGCAAAGATTACTTTCTTGGCGCCTGACTCTCTGGCCATTTGTACGATCTCGTATGAGGTTGTTCCACGCACAATTGAGTCATCCACAATTAATACCGTTTTGTCTTTGAACTCAATCCGCATCGCATTTAACTTCTGACGTACCGACTTCTTGCGTACTGCCTGACCTGGCATGATGAAGGTACGACCAATATAGCGATTTTTAAAGAAGCCCTCGCGATATGAAATTCCTAAGCGTTTAGCAACCTGTAATGCGGCGGGTCGACTTGAATCCGGAATCGGCATCACCACATCAATCTTGCTAACATCGGTCTCAGCCCGAATCTTCTCTGCTAAGTAATCACCCATTCGCATACGCACGTTATAAACCGTCACACCATCAATGGTTGAGTCTGGACGGGCCAGATAAACGTATTCGAAGATGCAAGGATTAAGGCTTGGATTGCTTGCGCATTGACGCGAGTGGAAGTTACCATCCAGATCAATGTAAATCGCTTCCCCAGGCTCAACATCTCTCACAAAGGTGTAGCCCAGACCCTCAAGCGCAACTGACTCGGAGGCTAGCATCCACTCAGGCCCCTCAGGGGTGTCAACTTTGCCAATACAAAGTGGCCGAATTCCAAATGGATCCCGAAATGCTAAGAGACCAAAGCCAGCAATTAATGAGACAACTGCATAGGAGCCCTTCACACGCTTATTTAGACCAACCACCGCCTTGAAAATAGAGTCATCATCTAAAGCCGCGCTATTCGTTTCTTTTTGAAGCTCATCGGCAAGCACATTGAGTAATACTTCTGTATCCGAGCTGGTGTTAACATGGCGGCGATCACGGTAAGCCATCTCACTGCGCAGAATGGGCGCATTGGTTAAGTTGCCGTTGTGCGCCAGAATAATTCCAAATGGAGCGCTCACATAAAACGGTTGCGCTTCTTCTTCACTACTTGCTGAGCCTGCGGTGGGATAACGAACCTGACCAATACCAGCATTGCCCACCAAACTACGCATGTTGCGGGTTCGGAATACGTCTCGTACTAAGCCATTGGCTTTATGCATTGCAAATGAGTTGCCATGCATGGTTGCAATGCCTGCTGCATCTTGTCCGCGGTGCTGCAGCAATAGCAAAGCGTCATAAAGCAATTGATTAACAGGTCGGTGTGAGATGGTTCCAACAATGCCGCACATAGTTAGCTCCCTGATGACCGTGTTGAGCCGGTCATCGACACAGCATCTAATTGTTTAGCCCAGTTCTCTGGTAGCCAAGAGCGAATCAAGCCACTACCCTTCTCCAAAACCGGACGAATTGCTGCCGCTTGCCACGCTTGAGTTTGTTGAGCACCAGTGAGCGCCCCCAGTGTTGAGAGCACAACTAGCACCAAAGCGCCCCGCGCAAATCCAAATAAGAGACCAAAGAAGCGGTCAACGAATGTAAGACCTGCAGTTGCAAGAACGGATTGCAATAAACGGGCGAGTAAACCTGCAGCAATCAAAACCGCCACAAAAATGATTAAGAAGGCTGCGGCTAGACGGGCGGCCTCATTCGATATAAATGCAGAAAGCCACTCGCTCGACAAGTAATTACAAAAACGATACGACAGATACGCCGCGATAAACCAGGAAGCTAGAGCAATAATCTCCCGAAAGAATCCGCGCCACAATCCAACCGCCCCAGACACAATCACGATTCCCAGCGCAAAGTAATCCAGTGTAGTTAGATGAATAGAGCTTAATTGTTCCATGGTTAGCTCTTATTCAATTCAACTAAGCGCGGGCTTAGGCCAAGAGAACGAATGCGCTTCTCAGCCGCCTCTGCTGCCTCACGTTCGGCAAACGGACCAGCCCGCAACACAAATAATTTGACGCCCTCAGCATTGTTGCGCGTTAAGACGTAATACGGAATTTTGTTTTCTTTTAATTTACTAACCCAGCCATTTGCACGTTCTTCAGAAGCAAATGCGCCAATCTGAATCACAAACTTACCGTTACTGGGCGCTTTATTTTCTGGTGTGGTGGGACTGGTGCTCACCAATTCTTCGCCAGGTGCAAGACCCAAACTTTTTGCTGCTGGATTGGAACTGCCTGAAGATGCGGGTGGAGATGCAGAAGTTACCGGTTTTGCAGTTTGGGTAGCTGCATTATTTTGTGCAATGGGCGTCGAGGGTGTTGGCGGTGTTGGAATATTCGCTGATTTGGTTTCAGTTTTTGGTTCTGGTTTTGATTCTGTCTTTGCCTCGGACGAAGATTTTTTCTCAGGCTCGGCATTCAAAATACCGGCTGCTGGATTAGGTAAATTACTCACAATCTGAACGGTGATGTCATTGGCAACCGGTTTTGGTTTGTTATCCAAGATTTGTGGTAAGCCAATCACAGCAATGAGAACTAAAGTCGCTGCGCCAATTAAGCGATGTCGCGCTCGTTGCTTCTCTGGGTCCTCGGTTAACGCTGGATCATCAGCGGACTCTTCGGCTTGTTTGGAGCGTTTTGGGAACGGACGGCGAGCCAAGGGCTCAATTTTTTCGGGGTCAGGCTTACGTCGAAATAGATTCGATAAGAAGGTCATGGATCAATGTGCCTGGTTGTTTCGATAAGCCATCACGCCTGCAACGGTATAAAAGGATCCGAAGACCATAATTCTATCACCCTCACCCGCTTTATCCAAAGCACTTTGGAAGGCTTTGCCCGGTTCAGAAAATACCAAGGCTTCTTTGCCCATTGCTTGAATACGTTTAGCCAAATCTTTTGCCGAGGCAGCGCGTGGCGTTGGTAAGTCCGTGCAATACCAGTAATCGACCAAATCGATCATTGGCTTAAGAACGCCATCGATATCCTTATCGGACATGGCTCCAAAAATGGCATAGGTGTATGGGTGATAAGCCATCGCCTCCATACTTTGCGCAAGTGTTGCCGCCGCATGCGGATTATGAGCAACATCCAAAACCACGGTGGGTTTACCAGGTAAGACCTGAAAACGCCCAGGTAACTCAACGAGTGCTAAACCATTACGAATATCTTGAGCGCTCACCGGCAAACGTTCACGGATTGCCATCAAAGCCGCAATGACTGCCGAGGCATTCAGAAGTTGATTGGCGCCACGCAGTGCCGGATAACTTAAGCCACTGAATCGTTTACCCCGTCCATGCCAACCCCACTGCTGTTTATCGCCCTCAAATGAATAGTCTCTTCCCATGAGCCATAAATCAGTACCAATCGCATTCGCATGATCAATTAAGGTTTGAGGTGGAAGTGGGTCGCCACAAATAGCGCTTGCCTTGCTCCTGAAAATACCGGCCTTCTCAAAAGCAATCGCCTCGCGGGTATTTCCAAGATAAGCCATATGATCCAAATCAATGCTAGTAACAATGGTGCAATCAGCATCAACGATATTCACGGCATCTAGTCGACCTCCCATACCCACTTCTAAGATCACCACGTCGAGATTGGCATTGGCAAACAAATCCATGATGGCCAAGGTTGTGAACTCAAAGTAGGTTAAGGTTGGTGCATCGCTAATTCGGCAGCGAGCTTCCTCAACTCGGGAAAACGCTTTCAAAAGCTGTGCATCCGAGGCCGATTGACCGCTCATCCGAGCTCGCTCATTAAAACTCAAAAGATGCGGCGATGTATGGCAGCCCACGCGATAGCCCGCAGCCATCAAGATACTCTCTAAAAACGCACAGGTGGAACCCTTCCCATTCGTACCGCCGACCGTGATCACTGGACACGCAAAATGCAAACCGAGGGAGTCTTTCACACGATTGATACGGCTTAAACCCATATCAATACCTACTGGGTGGGCAGTCTCTAGGTGAGACAACCACTCATTGAGATTATTGAATATAAATTTTTTATTGAGATTGGGTTCAAGCACGACTTAGCTCGAACTACCAGTTTGTTGCAGTTGCTTAGGTAACTTCTCTGCTGGAATGTTTTGCAAAAGCGCCAGTAATCTTGCAAGCTCGGTTCGCATTTGGCGACGATCAACAATCATATCGACACCACCCTTTTGCATCAAGAACTCAGAACGTTGAAAGCCTTCGGGTAATTTCTCGCGCACTGTTTGCTCGATCACGCGTGGTCCAGCAAAACCAATTAAAGCTTTGGGTTCAGCAATCACAACATCGCCCATAAAGGCAAAGCTTGCTGAGATACCGCCCATGGTTGGGTCAGTTAGAACGCTAATGTATGGCAAACCTGCTTGTGATAATTTGGTCAACATTGAATTGGTCTTTGCCATCTGTAATAAAGAAAGCAAACTTTCTTGCATGCGAGCACCACCAGTAGCAGTAATACAAATAAAGGCGCACTTTTTATTAATTGCCTCTTGCACACCGCGCACAAAACGCTCACCCACCACAGAGCCCATCGATCCACCCATGTACTCAAACTCAAAACATGCAATCACGGCAGGAATCGATTCAAT